>ERZ1035032.147-NODE-147-length-58266-cov-6.007627_pt1 | contig 58266 bp, 24 predicted proteins | sample MGYA00520693_ERZ1035032 | MGnify/ENA primary metagenome ERZ1035032 (study PRJEB33766, sample SAMN09781740) | gut metagenome | biome: gut microbiome | host: Homo sapiens | place: Madagascar | study: EMG produced TPA metagenomics assembly of the PRJNA485056 data set... | reverse complement strand
CGGCTCCCTGTTGTGGAAGCCGTTATAGTGCCGCAGTTTAAGGATCGGTCAACCGATCCTTAACTGATCGGCATTGCCCTGACGGGGGGCAAAAATGTAGCAACGTTGTTTCAGGAAAATCTATCAGGGAAAAGGTAACAGCACGGATACTACCGTCGCATTCAGCCTGCATTGATCATGCGGCGGTGCGCTTCGGCCATGGCCTGATGTGGGCCGGATTGCCCGTTATTCATGAATTCATGGGCAACCGCTGCTCTTTCATGCTCATTCATCGCCGCGTAAGACGTTGACGGGACGGTCGTGGATACCGTGTTATTTCCCATCATCTTCTGATGACTTTCCACCATTTTCTGGTGCGCATCCGCCGAGCCGTTCGTCATGGTTTCATGAGCAATAATGGCCTGTTCATGCTGGTCCATACCGGTCATACGAGGAGCAGTCCCCTGGATCCCGACAGGAGCCGCAGCAGACTGCATCTGGTGAGCAGGAGCCTGTGCATTGTTGACGCGATCATGGATATTCACGGTTTCAGTGGCCCAGGCCGATGAAATTAAACCAAAGCCCAGCAAAGATGCTAATACGATATTTTTCATGATAACTCTCCATTTCTGAATTAGTGATGTCCGGGGAAGTACAACCGGTGTTTTCAGTTCCATAACTGAAACAAGTTCGGCAGCGTTTATTTCTCCGGAAGAGGGCTGGATATTCATTTCCTGGCGTACTCTGACGCCGGGTATTGATGAAGCAATCCAGCCTTCCTGATAAGTTGCACGAATTATATCGAATGGCTTCTGTTTGCTGCATGACAGGCTAATGACATCTTTGTCATTTACATCTTTATTTTCAGCATTGGGTTTCCGGGATCATTTTCTCCAGTCTGGGCACGGATAAGATAAAACGCGTGGAGCGTACGTCTGATTCCACCTGCACTCTTCCGTGATGTGCTTCCACGATTGACTTCACAATCGCAAGGCCGATGCCGCTGCCTTCTCCTTTTCGTTGTCTGGATGGATCCACCCGATAAAAACGGTCAAACAGCCTTGATAAATGTTCTTCAGGGATCGGTTTCCCTGGATTTTCAATCACAAGGTCAAAAAAGCTCTCCTGCTTTCTTATTGAGACGGTGATGGCCTGTCCCTCCGGGGTATAACGCAGGGCATTGGATAACAGATTATTGATCGCTCTTCTGAACATTTGTGGATCTCCCTCAACCAGGCAGGGCATCCCGTTAAATTTGAGCGTGATATTGCGTTCTTCGGCCCAGGCTTCGAAAAACTCGAAGACTTTCATGACTTCTGCTCTGAGGTCAAAACGGACCCTGTCAGGTATAAGCTGGTTATTGTCCGCCTGTGCCAGAAACAGCATGTCGCTGACCATTTTGGTCATCCGGTTATACTCTTCAAGACTGGAGTAGAGGACATCCTCAAGTTCCTTCTGGGTTCGATCCTGACTCAGTGCGATTTCAGTCTGCGTCACCAGATTGGTGATGGGCGTTCTGATCTCATGCGCGATATCGGCAGAGAAATTGGCCTGGCGGGTAAAGACGTCCTCAATCTTTCCAATCATATGATTGAACGAGATAACCAGTTGCTCCAGCTCAATGGGAACGCGTGTCGGTTCCAGCCGCGCATCAAGATTCTCGGAGGTGATGTTTTTAATGGCATTGCTGACATTACGAAGGGGCAGGTGCCCCTGACGGACAGCGATGCGAATGATCAGAACAATCAGCAGGCTTATCACGACGGCGATCGCAATCAGATTTTTTTTCAGCGCATCGAGGTAATGGAGATGGAAATTAATGGAGAGGCCAGTCAGCATGACATAATTCTGCTGTTTGCCCTGAAATATCGCCTGGCCAGAGGAGGCGATAATCCGGTATGTTTCCATCTTCATTTCAGACCCGGTATCCATCGGTCTCGCAGGATCCTCCACCGTCCAGAGAAAGACATCACGTGCACGGCTATGCTCGCTAAAATCGGCTGAACTCACAGCAGAGCGTAAAGCAGCCCCCTGCACAGAGCTGTACAGCACCTCTCCCCGGGGATTAAGTAGCAAAAGAGCAACGTTACGGTAGCTGGCGATCGATTCCTTTATTTTGCTTATTTTCTTTTCATCCGGATCAACCGGAGACTGCAGGATACGGTTTAGTGTGGTGCTGATTTGTTGCAGATCGCTGACATCCTGCTCGGCAAAATGCTTATCAACAGAATGCAGCATAAACCAGGTGAAGGCGATAAACGCCAGTATTGTGGACAGGCTGATAAAAAAGGTCAGCCGCAGAGCGAGTGAGAAAGGTCGTCTGGACGGTTTGCTATGCATCCGGGATCTCCAGCATGTAGCCCACGCCCCGCACTGTCTGGATCAGTTTTGTCTCGTAATCGTTGTCTATTTTAGCGCGGAGTCGCTTTACTGCGACATCAATCGCGTTAGTGTCGCTGTCAAAATTCATGTCCCAGACCTGAGAGGCAATCAGGGAGCGGGGAAGAACTTCTCCCTGATGGCGAATGAAGAATTCCAGCAGGCTGAACTCTTTACTGGTGAGCACAATGCGGTTCCCGGCGCGGCTGACTTTTCTGGATACGAGATCAATAGAGAGGTCAGCCACCTTAAACTGGCTTTCCGTGATCATCGTGTTTCCCCGCCTCAGAAGAGTTCTCACCCGGGCGAGCAGTTCGGCAAACGCAAAGGGTTTAACCAGATAATCGTCCGCACCCAGCTCCAGTCCTTTGACCCTGTGTTCGATCGTGCCCAGGGCCGTCAGCAGTAAGACCGGCGTACCCTTTCCGGCAGTGCGCAGCATACGGATGATATCCCAGCCGTTCACATCAGGTAGCATGATATCCAGAATGACTAAATCATACTCGGCGGTCATGGCGAGATGATATCCGGTAAGACCATTATCAGCGTGATCCACTACGAACCCTGCTTCTGTAAGCCCTTTGCTGAGATATTCACCTGTTTTAATTTCGTCTTCGACGATCAATATTTTCATCTTGCTCCCCGGCTGGTTGCTAATGTCATTCTATTGCGCCCACGATCGTTATCAACGGATTACAGCAAAAATGACAACATTGTCATTATCCTGTCACCCGGCAAACAGAGAGCGTTCGGTAAAGTATCCCTATCAATACTCTGGACTTCGATTGAACCATTTACCAGGTCTGCCTGTACGAGAAGCGTTATGTTCAAATTAAAATTACTTAGCATCAGTACCATATTCATCCTGGCAGGTTGTGTTTCTCTGGCACCTGAATATCAGCGTCCGCCAGCTCCGGTTCCCCAGCAGTTTTCATTGTCTAAAAACAGTCTGACGCCTGCGGTAAACAGCTATCAGGATACGGGCTGGCGAAACTTTTTTGTCGATCCCCAGGTCAGCAGGCTGATCGGTGAAGCCCTGAATAATAACCGTGATTTGAGAATGGCTGCCCTGAAGGTTGAAGAGGCCCGGGCCCAGTTCAACGTCACGGATGCAGATCGTTATCCCCAACTGAATGCCTCATCCGGGATTACATACAGCGGTGGTCTGAAAGGTGACAAGCCGACCACGCAGGAGTACGACGCGGGTCTGGAGCTCAGCTATGAGCTCGATTTTTTTGGCAAACTTAAGAACATGAGTGAGGCTGATCGCCAGAACTACTTTGCCAGCGAAGAAGCCCGTCGTGCCGTACACATCCTGCTGGTCTCCAACGTTTCACAGAGCTATTTCAGCCAGCAACTGGCGTACGAACAACTCCGTATTGCGCGGGAAACGCTGAAAAATTATGAACAGTCTTATGCATTCGTTGAGCAACAACTGGTGACCGGGAGTACGAACGTTCTGGCGCTTGAACAAGCCAGGGGGCAAATCGAAAGTACCCGCGCCGAAATAGCCAAACGAGAAGGCGATCTGGCTCAGGCAAACAATGCCCTGCAACTGGTGCTTGGAACGTACCGCGCAGTTCCGTCAGAAAAAGGGATGAAAGGTGGGGAGATCGCACCAGTAAAATTGCCACCAAATCTGTCGTCACAAATATTGCTGCAGCGTCCGGATATTATGGAAGCGGAATACCAGTTGAAAGCGGCTGATGCCAATATTGGCGCAGCGCGAGCGGCTTTTTTCCCGTCCATTACCCTGACCAGTGGTCTCTCCTCAAGCAGTACGGAGCTGTCCAGCCTCTTTACGTCAGGAAGTGGAATGTGGAATTTTATTCCTAAAATTGAAATTCCTATATTTAATGCTGGCAGGAACAAAGCCAATCTGAAGCTGGCTGAAATTCGCCAGCAACAGTCGGTGGTTAATTACGAACAAAAAATTCAGTCAGCCTTTAAAGATGTTTCCGACACGCTTGCGCTGCGCGACAGCCTTAGCCAGCAACTTGAGTCACAGCAGCGTTATCTTGATTCACTACAGATAACTCTACAGCGTGCCAGAGGATTGTATGCAAGTGGTGCTGTCAGTTACATCGAAGTGCTGGATGCAGAACGTTCCCTCTTCGCGACGCAGCAAACCATTCTCGATCTTACCTATTCCCGACAGGTTAACGAAATTAATCTGTTTACCGCGCTGGGTGGCGGTTGGGTAGAGTAAATTTATTCAATTAATCAGGAAATTAAAAATGCGTAATTCACTTAAAGCCGTTTTATTTGGTGCCTTCTCTGTCATGTTTTCTGCCGGTCTTAATGCTGAAACACATCAGCATGGCGATATGAATGCTGCCAGTGATGCTTCGGTACAGCAGGTTATCAAGGGCACCGGTATCGTTAAAGAAATTGATATGAATAGTAAAAAGATCACCATTTCGCATGAAGCAATCCCGGCGGTGGGCTGGCCTGCAATGACCATGCGCTTCACTTTTGTTAATGCAGACGACGCTATCAATGCCCTGAAAACCGGCAACCATGTCGATTTCTCGTTTATTCAGCAGGGCAATATCTCCTTACTCAAAAGCATTAACGTTACGCAATCCTGATTGACACTCCGGAGCGAATACATCCAGTGCGCCTGAACATTCATTATGGGATTACTGTGAATTAATGATCGGGCGCATATGCCAGGTGTTTTGATTTTTCAGCGAGAAATTGTATGGCTTCTTTAAAGATAAAATATGCTGCAATAATTATCAGCAGCCTCATAGCAGGAGGGCTGATATCGGTTACTGCCTGGCAGTATTTAAACTCATCACAAAAAACAGTACAAACAGAACAAAAGGCACCGGAGAAAAAGGTACTTTTCTGGTATGACCCGATGAAACCGGATACTAAATTTGATAAACCCGGAAAATCTCCCTTTATGGATATGGACCTGGTGCCGAAATATGCTGATGAAAGTGGCGATAAAAGCAGTGGCGGGATCCGTATCGATCCAACTCAGGTTCAGAATCTGGGATTAAAAACGCAAAAAGTCACGCGAGGAATGCTGAATTATTCTCAGACAATCCCGGCTAATGTCAGTTACAACGAATATCAGTTTGTCATTGTGCAGGCGCGTTCTGATGGTTTCGTCGAAAAAGTGTATCCCCTGACGATTGGCGATCATGTGAAGAAAGGCACTCCGCTTATCGATATCACCATTCCTGAATGGGTTGAGGCACAAAGTGAGTTTCTGCTGTTATCCGGTACAGGCGGTACGCCAACCCAGATAAAAGGGGTTCTGGAGCGACTTCGTCTGGCTGGTATGCCGGAAGAAGATATTCAAAGGCTGCGTTCAACCCGCACAATCCAGACCCGTTTTACCATTAAAGCACCTATTGATGGTGTCATTACTGCATTTGACCTGCGCACCGGCATGAATATTTCGAAAGATAAGGTGGTGGCTCAGATTCAGGGGATGGACCCGGTCTGGATCAGCGCTGCAGTGCCAGAATCTATCGCCTATCTGCTGAAAGATACGTCGCAGTTTGAAATTTCGGTACCGGCTTATCCGGATAAAACATTCCATGTCGAAAAATGGAACATTCTTCCCAGCGTGGATCAGACAACCCGCACGCTTCAGGTCCGCCTCCAGGTTTCTAACAAGGATGAGTTTCTCAAGCCAGGCATGAATGCCTATCTCAAACTGAATACCCAAAGCCAGGAGATGCTGCTGATACCAAGCCAGGCCGTTATCGATACCGGCAAAGAACAGCGCGTGATTACTGTTGATGATGAAGGCAAGTTTGTGCCGAAACAGATCCACGTTCTGCATGAATCACAGCAACAGTCCGGCATTGGCTCCAGCCTGAATGAAGGCGATACCGTGGTGGTCAGTGGCCTGTTCCTCATTGACTCCGAAGCCAATATTACGGGCGCGCTGGAACGTATGCGCCACCCTGAAAAAACAGAAAACAGTATGCCAGCAATGTCTGAGCAGCCTGTAAATATGCATTCAGGGCACTGAGGAGACGACGATGATTGAATGGATTATCCGGCGCTCTGTCGCCAACCGTTTCCTGGTCATGATGGGCGCACTGTTTCTCAGCATCTGGGGCACATGGACGATAATTAACACGCCGGTCGATGCGCTGCCTGACCTGTCAGATGTGCAGGTCATTATTAAAACCAGCTATCCCGGACAGGCCCCGCAGATTGTAGAAAACCAGGTCACCTATCCGCTTACCACCACCATGCTGTCCGTACCTGGCGCAAAAACCGTGCGTGGCTTTTCACAGTTCGGTGATTCGTATGTGTATGTCATTTTTGAAGACGGCACCGATCTGTACTGGGCCCGTTCGCGCGTGCTGGAATACCTGAATCAGGTTCAGGGCAAACTGCCTGCGGGTGTGAGCTCTGAAATCGGCCCGGACGCCACGGGAGTGGGCTGGATATTTGAATATGCCCTGGTCGATCGCAGCGGAAAACACGACCTTTCAGAACTGCGTTCTCTGCAGGACTGGTTTCTGAAATTTGAACTGAAGACCATCCCGAACGTGGCTGAGGTAGCCTCGGTCGGTGGCGTGGTGAAGCAGTACCAGATTCAGGTCAATCCGGTAAAACTGTCCCAGTATGGGATCAGCCTGCCCGAAGTGAAACAGGCTCTTGAATCATCTAACCAGGAAGCCGGTGGTTCATCCGTTGAAATAGCCGAAGCGGAGTATATGGTCCGCGCCAGCGGCTATCTGCAGAGCATTGATGATTTTAATAACATCGTCCTGAAAACAGGCGAGAACGGCGTGCCGGTTTATCTGCGGGATGTTGCCCGCGTGCAGACCGGGCCTGAAATGCGGCGTGGTATTGCTGAACTGAACGGCCAGGGGGAAGTTGCTGGCGGCGTGGTGATCCTGCGGTCGGGTAAAAATGCGCGCGACGTTATCACAGCAGTCAAGGATAAACTGGACACGCTGAAGGCCAGTCTGCCGGAAGGCGTTGAAATCGTGACCACCTACGATCGCAGCCAGTTAATCGACCGGGCGATTGATAACCTCAGTTCCAAACTTCTGGAAGAGTTTTTCGTGGTGGCCATCGTCTGTGCCCTGTTCCTGTGGCACGTACGTTCTGCCCTGGTGGCGATTATCTCTCTGCCGCTTGGCCTGTGTATCGCCTTTATCGTCATGCACTTCCAGGGACTAAACGCCAATATCATGTCGCTGGGAGGGATAGCTATTGCCGTCGGTGCGATGGTGGATGCCGCCATTGTGATGATTGAGAATGCGCATAAACGGCTTGAGGAGTGGGATCATCAGCATCCGGGTGAGCAGATTGACAACGCCACCCGCTGGAAGGTGATTACCGACGCCTCCGTGGAAGTGGGACCCGCACTGTTTATCAGCCTGCTGATCATCACCCTGTCCTTTATTCCTATCTTTACCCTGGAAGGTCAGGAAGGACGTCTGTTTGGCCCGCTGGCATTCACGAAAACGTACTCCATGGCGGGAGCGGCCGCGCTGGCCATCATTGTCATTCCGATCTTGATGGGATTCTGGATCCGGGGAAAAATTCCTGCCGAGACCAGTAACCCCCTGAACCGGGTGCTGATCAAAGCGTATCATCCATTGCTGCTGCGGGTCCTCCATTGGCCAAAAACAACCCTGCTGGTTGCGGCCTTGTCCATTTTCACCGTTATATGGCCATTGAGTCAGGTGGGGGGGGAGTTTCTGCCGAAGATTAATGAGGGCGACCTGCTGTATATGCCATCAACATTGCCTGGCGTCTCTCCGGCAGAAGCTGCAGCACTCCTGCAGACGACGGACAAGTTAATCAAAAGCGTTCCTGAAGTGGCCTCTGTATTTGGCAAGACCGGTAAAGCAGAGACCGCAACGGATTCCGCACCGCTTGAAATGGTGGAAACCACGATCCAGCTCAAACCTGAGGATCAGTGGCGTCCAGGCATGACGATTGACAAGATTATTGAAGAACTCGACAGGACCGTCCGTTTACCGGGTCTGGCCAACCTCTGGGTACCGCCTATCCGTAACCGTATTGATATGCTCTCAACCGGCATTAAAAGTCCGATAGGTATTAAGGTATCGGGTACTGTTCTGTCGGATATCGATGTAACAGCACAGAGTATCGAAGCAGTCGCTAAAACCGTACCTGGTGTGGTTTCCGCACTGGCTGAACGACTGGAAGGTGGACGTTATATTGATGTGGACATTAACCGGGAAAAAGCTTCCCGGTACGGGATGACTGTGGGCGACGTCCAGCTGTTCGTCTCTTCAGCAATCGGTGGGGCTATGGTGGGTGAGACGGTTGAAGGCGTGGCCCGGTACCCTATTAACATTCGCTATCCGCAGGATTACCGTAACAGTCCGCAGGCGTTGAGAGAGATGCCAATCCTGACCCCAATGAAGCAGCAAATTACGCTGGGCGATGTTGCCGATATTAAGGTCGTTTCCGGACCAACCATGCTGAAAACCGAAAATGCCCGGCCAGCCAGCTGGATTTATGTTGATGCCCGCGGCAGGGACATGGTGTCGGTGGTGAACGATATTAAGACGGCCATCAGTGAGAAAGTGAAACTGAGACCGGGGACCAGTGTGGCATTCTCAGGACAGTTTGAATTACTCGAGCACGCCAATAAGAAATTAAAACTGATGGTACCGATGACGGTGATGATCATCTTCATCCTGTTATATCTGGCATTCCGCAGGGTTGATGAAGCCCTGTTGATCCTGATGAGCCTGCCGTTTGCCCTGGTTGGCGGGATATGGTTCCTGTACTGGCAGGGCTTCCATATGTCAGTGGCGACCGGAACCGGGTTTATCGCCCTGGCCGGGGTGGCAGCAGAGTTTGGCGTGGTCATGCTGATGTATCTGCGTCATGCCATTGAAGCGCACCCGGAATTGTCCCGTAAAGAGACGTTCACACCGGAAGGCCTTGATGAAGCCCTCTATCATGGTGCCGTACTGCGTGTCCGGCCGAAAGCCATGACCGTGGCGGTGATCATTGCGGGTCTGCTGCCAATACTCTGGGGAACCGGTGCAGGTTCAGAAGTCATGAGCCGTATCGCGGCACCCATGATTGGTGGGATGATCACGGCTCCGCTGCTGTCCCTGTTCATTATTCCTGCCGCCTACAAATTAATCTGGCTGCGCAAACATAAAAAAAGCATGTCCTGAACCTGAAAGGGCACCCCCTGTGGGTGTCCTTCTTTACTGATTCACCCTGACGTCAGGGTTTATATCGATAATATACAGAGGTGAGTATGAAAAAAGTGGTTCTAATGGCGCTGGCTCTCGGCCTTTCACTACCCGCGATGGCGAGTGAAAAAGTGATTGATATGTACAAATCTGAAAACTGTGGCTGTTGTTCCCTGTGGGGCAAAGCGATGGAAAAAGACGGGTTTGAAGTACGAACTCACGTCATGAATGATCAGGCGCTGTCAGCCCTGAAAGAAAAGCATGCTATTCCTGCAGGACTACGAAGTTGTCATACCGCGGTTGCCGGTAATTTGATCATTGAAGGCCATGTGCCTGCGACAACGATACATAAGGCAATGCAGTCTGGTTCGGGTATATACGGTCTCGCCACCCCCGGTATGCCAGCAGGAAGTCCTGGAATGGAGATGGGAGCCCGAAAAGAGGCTTACGATGTTATCGCATTCTCACCAGATGGAAGTAAAAAAGTCTTCCAGCGAATCGAATAGTCAGCGGAACGGCTGATAACGGGACGCCGGTAGCAGGCACTCCTGTGCCGGCGATATTCGTGGTAATCGCATCCATGACATACCCTGAAGACAGAAGATGCTTCGGTATGCATAAGGAGAGTTACTGTGAAAAATGACAATGCAGTGCAACACAACAACCAGACTGCTTCTGAGCAGACATTATCCCCGGACGAGGGCCACGTATTGCATAAGGTGAGAGATCCCGTGTGCGGGATGGCCATCCTGCCCGACAGGGCGCACAGCAGCATTCGATACCAGGACCATCAACTTTATTTCTGCTCCGCCAGCTGTGAGAGTAAATTTAAAGCCCATCCCGATCGTTATCTTACCGAAGATGCCAGTGAACATTCCCATCACCATCACCACGATCATCACGAAGTCAGCCCTGATCAGATAAAACAGCCTCACCACCAGGCGGAAAAAGAGAATTCTGAAGGTGTGTGGACATGTCCGATGCACCCGGAGATACGCCGCAGTGGTCCCGGAAGCTGTCCTGTCTGTGGAATGGCACTGGAGCCGCTCGTAGCTACGGCATCCACGGGGCCGAGTGATGAACTTCACGACATGACAAGACGCTTCTGGCTGGGGTTGTTGCTGGCGTTTCCGGTTCTGGTACTCGAAATGGGATCTCATCTGTTTCCCGACTTGAGGAATACAGTACCGCCACAGTACAACACATGGCTGCAGTTGCTTCTGGCCTCCCCTGTCGTGTTGTGGTGTGGCTGGCCATTCTTCGCCCGGGCCGGAATGTCGTTACGTAACCGCTCCCTGAATATGTTTACCCTTGTTGCAATGGGGACCGGCGTAGCCTGGGTTTACAGCGTCATTGCAACCGTCTTCCCCTCCTGGTTTCCTGCATCGTTCAGAAACATGGATGGCCTGGTGGCCGTTTATTTTGAAGCCGCAGCAGTTATTACGGTGCTTGTTCTGCTGGGACAGGTTCTTGAGCTGCGGGCACGGGAACAAACCTCAGGCGCCATTACTGCGCTTCTGAACCTTGCCCCCAAAACCGCCAGACGGCTGGATCATGACGGTCATGAAACGGATATTAATGCGGAAGATGTCCTGCCTGGCGATAAGCTCCGCATCAGACCTGGAGAGAGTATTCCGGTCGACGGTATCGTGATCGAAGGCAAAACAACCGTTGATGAATCGATGGTGACCGGGGAGTCTATGCCGGTTACCAAAACGAAGGGTGACCCTGTCATTGGGGGGACGATTAATCAGACAGGTAGTCTTATCATCCGTGCAGAGAAAGTCGGTGATGAAACGATGCTCTCACGAATTGTTCAGATGGTCGCTGATGCACAGCGTTCGCGTGCCCCCATCCAGAGAATGGCTGACAGCGTTTCAGGCTGGTTTGTTCCTCTGGTGATACTTATCGCGGTTGTTGCTTTCGTGATCTGGTCTGTCTGGGGGCCCGAGCCCAGGATGGCGCACGGTCTGATTGCGGCTGTGTCGGTCCTGATTATTGCCTGCCCCTGCGCACTGGGGCTGGCCACACCGATGTCGATAATGGTGGGGGTAGGCAAAGGAGCCCAGGCCGGGGTGTTAATCAGGAATGCCGAAGCCCTTGAACGTCTTGAAAAAGTGGACACGCTGGTTGTCGACAAAACAGGCACGCTCACGGAAGGTTCGCCTACGGTGACAGGGATTATCAGTCTCAATCCGGGTGGGGAAGCATCTCTTTTACGTGTAGCGGCCGCAGTGGAAAAAGGCTCGCAGCATCCGCTGGGTATGGCTGTAGTCCGGGCAGCCCAGCACAGGGGGATCATGATACCCGCAGTCAGTGATTTCAATGCTCCGTCGGGGAAAGGTGTTTCAGGCGATGTTGAAGGTCAACGGGTTGTTATTGGTAATGAACTGGCTATGCAGGAAAACAGTATCGTTATTGATAATCAAAAGGCCGTTGCGGATACGTTGCGGATGGAAGGCGCTACCGTTATCTATGTGGCCACAGATGGGTACCTTGCAGGCCTGATAGCTATCTCGGATCCCGTGAAAGCAACCACGCCGGATGCGCTTAAAGCTTTGCGTCAGGCGGGGATCCGCATTGTTATGCTCACCGGGGATAACCAGCTTACTGCTGAAGCAGTCGCACGGAAACTGGGAATAGATGAGGTTGAAGCCGGGGTTCTGCCTGACGGCAAAAAAGCAGTGATAACCCGACTGAAAGCGTCTGGTCATGTGGTTGCGATGGCGGGGGACGGTGTAAATGATGCCCCGGCGCTGGCAGCGGCTGACGTGGGCATAGCTATGGGAACGGGTACAGATGTGGCAATTGAAAGTGCCGGAGTCACCCTTCTCAAAGGCGACTTGATGATACTGAACAGGGCCCGTCATCTGTCAGAGATCACCATGAAAAATATCCGACAGAATCTGTTTTTTGCATTTATCTACAACGCACTTGGCGTGCCTGTGGCTGCAGGTCTGCTTTATCCAGTGTATGGAATACTGCTGTCGCCAGTTATTGCGGCGGCGGCCATGGCTCTTTCCTCCGTCAGCGTCATTGTGAATGCGTTGCGTCTGAAAAGTGTCAGGCTCGGGAAATAACACTGAGTGAAGGGTCAGTTACGAACAGAAGGAGTCCAGTATGAAAAGTACCACCTATGCGCTTATTGCTGTCGCCGCGATCGCGGCATTTGCCCTCCTGCGCGAACACTGGTCACATGTGGCAGGTTACTGGCCATATCTGTTATTGCTGGTCTGCCCGCTAATGCATCTTTTCCACGGCCACGGAGGGCATGGAGATCATCAACATCACGGAAGTGAAAACGATAAAAAAAATTAATCCGGCAGACGGGGCCGCGTCGCGGTCCCGTTATCAGTCCAGGTATCGTTCGTAGTCTCTGACATGCGCAAAGGCATGCTGTTCGAGTTTGTTATCAGCGGGTGCCGCTGCCCGGAACGCCAGAGAGTTAACAGGGTTGTTATTGATGACCAGCTCGTAATGCAGATGAGGACCGGATGAACGTCCGCTGTTACCGGATAACGCAATAGCACCTCCCCGTGTAACCCTGGCCCCTTTAGTAACGAGTATTTTATTGAGGTGGAGATAGCGAGTTTTAACACCGGCTTTTCCCGTTACTTCAACAAAATATCCCATGGTACTGTTGTATTCGGCCCGGGTGATTTTTCCGTCGATGACGCTGACTATTTTCGTGTTCATGGGCATGGAATAATCAATGCCATTATGGGGACTCACTTTTCCCGATACCGGGTTAAGTCTTGCAGGATTGAAAGGCGAACTGAGTCTTGCTGTGGCCGGTAACGGATAATCGAGACTGCCTTTCCCGGAAGTATCGGAAAGGTTATAGAACTTTTTATCTGATATACGATACGCCGTGTAATTAAATGAACCGGACGTAAATTTATAGGCCACGACACGTGATTTTCCCGCTTTCTTTTGCAGTACGAGTTTTAATGATTCATTTTTTTTCAAATGCCGCAGATTAAACCGGGAAGGCAAGGAGCGCTGAAGAGTAGCGATCTCGTTCGATTCCAGCCCCGAGCGGGTGGCTGAAAGGTAGGCATTTTCTTTTACGACATCGGTAGAATACATTTACTGGAATTCGCCGTTAGCATGAACACTGCGGCGTATGCTAGGGGTTTTCAGGAGGCGTGTCATCTGTCAGTTAATCGGGAGCACCGTTGATGGTCGTCATTTTTGTAACATATCTTGTTTCCCGTTTGCTCCTGAAGCTCTGGGAACTGTATGACCAGCCCGACGGTGATGATTAACGGGACTGAAACAGGTTACGGCAGAGCAATATGGGGCTCATGTCCTGCTACGTAACCCGTCAGTAAAGCCCTGCTGCGCACCTGACGCTAAGCACTAACCCGCCTGCAGTTACCTGGTCGAATACAGCCCGCGAAGCTTTCTTGCCTGCGTCTGATGTGCTTCCGCACCGGCATTATTGACCTGCTCATGCACGAGAGCGGCTTTTTCTCCGGCATTCAGTTCGTTAAAAGAAGAAGACGAGGTCTTTGAATTTGCATCACTGCCGGACAGCATTTTTTTATGTTCCTCAATCATTTTCTGATGCGCATAGGACGCGCTGTTGTTCATAAATGAATGAGCAACAATGGCCCTTTCATGTTCATTCATTTCAGAGAATGAGGGCGTGTTGTTTTTATTAACCCTGTCCGGTAAGTTTTCATGCGTCGAGGAATTCACATGACTGACGGCTGAGGCATTATTAACAAATCGATGTGCTTCATGGGCAATATCACTGGACTGAGCAAAAGCTGCCCCACAAAATAAAGCTGTAAACGCAGTGGTCGTGATTAATATATTCATGTGTAATTACCTTCTGAGGTACATAAAAGATGTCCTTATGATCATATATAAAAATAATCAACCTGTGGGGAAGATGACGTAAATGTAATACAGCTATGTACATTACACGATTGTAATGAATTTGTTTCTTAAGGTGTGCTAGATTCATTTCATTGTAAGTGGATGAACCAGTAATTTAATTTAAATCGGTTCTCGAATTCTGTCAGTAACCATACTTTAAATAAGGGAATGCGCATGCTGTTGAAAACGTCTCGACGAACTTTCCTGAAGGGGTTAACCCTCTCTGGCGTAGCCGGAAGTCTTGGCGTATGGAGTTTCAATGCGCGTTCCAGTCTGAGCCTGCCAGTTGCCGCATCCCTGCAGGGTACTCAGTTTGACCTGACCATTGGTGAAACGGCCGTCAATATCACGGGCAGTGAGCGTCAGGCCAAAACAATCAATGGAGGCCTGCCGGGGCCCGTTCTTCGCTGGAAAGAAGGTGACACCATTACCCTGAAGGTCAAAAACCGTCTTAATGAACAGACGTCCATTCACTGGCACGGCATTATTCTTCCGGCCAATATGGATGGTGTTCCGGGGCTGAGTTTTATGGGCATAGAGCCTGATGATACCTACGTTTACACCTTTAAGGTTAAGCAGAACGGGACTTACTGGTACCACAGCCATTCCGGTCTGCAGGAACAGGAGGGGGTATACGGTGCCATTATCATCGATGCCAGGGAGCCAGAACCGTTTGCTTACGATCGTGAGCATGTGGTCATGTTGTCTGACTGGACCGATGAAAATCCTCACAGCCTGCTGAAAAAATTAAAAAAACAGTCGGATTACTACAATTTCAATAAACCAACCGTTGGCTCTTTTTTCCGCGACGTGAATACCAGGGGGCTGTCAGCCACCATTGCCGATCGGAAAATGTGGGCTGAAATGAAAATGAATCCGACTGACCTCGCGGATGTCAGTGGCTACACCTACACCTATCTCATGAACGGGCAGGCCCCGCTGAAAAACTGGACCGGACTGTTCCGTCCCGGTGAAAAGATACGCTTACGGTTTATCAACGGCTCGGCAATGACCTATTTCGATATCCGTATCCCCGGGCTGAAAATGACGGTCGTGGCTGCAGATGGCCAGTATGTAAACCCGGTTACCGTTGACGAATTCAGGATTGCCGTTGCCGAAACCTATGATGTCATTGTGGAGCCTCAGGGTGAGGCCTATACCATCTTCGCACAATCCATGGACAGGACCGGTTACGCTCGAGGGACACTGGCCACGAGAGAGGGGTTAAGTGCTGCCGTTCCCCCCCTCGATCCCCGTCCTCTGTTGACCATGGAAGATATGGGTATGGGGGGAATGGGACATGATATGGCAGGAATGGACCACAGCCAGATGGGAGGCATGGATAACAGCGGAGAGATGATGTCTATGGACGGTGCTGACCTTCCGGATAGCGGGACATCCTCCGCGCCCATGGATCACAGCAGCATGGCCGGTATGGATCATTCCCGGATGGCCGGAATGCCGGATATGCAAAGTCATCCTGCGTCAGAAACGGATAACCCACTGGTTGATATGCAGGCGATGAGCGTCTCTCCGAAATTAAATGATCCGGGTATTGGTCTTCGAAATAACGGAAGAAAGGTTCTCACGTACGCGGATTTGAAAAGCCGCTTTGAGGATCCTGACGGACGTGAACCTGGCCGTACCATAGAACTGCATTTAACCGGCCACATGGAAAAGTTTGCCTGGTCATTTAACGGAATCAAGTTTTCAGATGCCGCACCGGTGCTGCTGAAATACGGTGAGCGGCTCAGGATCACGCTGATCAACGATACCATGATGACTCACCCCATTCACCTGCATGGTATGTGGAGCGATCTGGAAGATGAAAACGGTAATTTCATGGTTCGTAAACACACAATAGATGTTCCCCCTGGTACAAAACGCAGTTACAGAGTGACAGCAGATGCGCTTGGCCGCTGGGCGTATCACTGCCATTTGCTCTATCACATGGAAATGGGAATGTTTCGTGAAGTCCGGGTGGAGGAATGATGCGAATGAAGAGAAATTTGAAGGCCATACCTGTTCTGGTCGCCGGTTTGTTTACCTCACAGCTTTCTATTGCGGCGGGCTCCGTCTCTGCAGATCCCCACGCCGGGCACGACATGTCTGCCATGCAGATGCCAGCAGATGAGAATTTCACTGAGATGACGTCAATGGAGCCCATTGTAACTGAGAGCAGAACGCCAATTCCGCCTGTTACCGATGCCGACCGGAAGGCTGCATTCGGCAATTTACAGGGGCATGCGATTCACGACAGTGCGATTAATTATCTGGTTCTGCTGGATCAACTGGAATGGCAACGGTCGGATAACACCAACAATTTCAGCTGGAGTGTTAACAGCTGGATTGGAGGCGACACAGATCGGATTTGGCTAAAGAGTGAAGGTGAACGAAGCAATGGGGAAACGGAGGCGGCTGAAGCGCAGTTACTCTGGGGACATGCGGTTGGCCCATGGTGGGATTTGGTTGCGGGTGTCAGGCAGGATTTCAGACCTGCTTCTGCCCGGACCTGGGCTGCTGTCGGTTTTCAGGGGCTGGCACTCTATAATTTTGAGTCTGAAATTACGGGTTTTGTCAGTAATGGCGGAAAAGCTGCCCTTCGTCTGGGAGGAGAATACGACGTTTTACTGACTAACCGGCTCATACTCCAACCATCCTATGAGGTGAATTTCTACAGTCAGGATGATGAATCGCGGGGTCGCGGCAGGGGACTGACTGACACAGAGCTGGGGCTCCGGCTGCGCTATGAAATACGCCGTGAGTTTGCACCCTATATAGGCGTTTCCTGGAATCAACTTTACGGGAAAACATCCGATATGGCGAAAAGAGAAGGTGAGAAAGACCATCAGGTAGTATTCCTGGCGGGAGCCAGAATCTGGTTTTAACGCACTGATATAAAACACTCAACTAAACAGGTAAATAAAATGTCGATTTTAAATAAAGCCATTCTTACAGGTGGCCTCGTTATGGGCGTTGCTTTCTCTGCTATGGCCCATCCGGAATTAAAAAGCTCTGTGCCACAGGCTGATTCAGCCGTAGCGGCCCCGGAAAAGATTCAGCTTAATTTCTCGGAAAATCTGACCGTGAAATTCTCAGGTGCAAAATTAACGATGACGGGTATGAAAGGCATGTCATCACATTCTCCGATGCCGGTCGCGGCAAAAGTGGCGCCAGGCGCTGACCCTAAATCGATGGTCATTATTCCGCGAGAGCCTTTACCCGCTGGCACTTATCGTGTTGACTGGCGCGCTGTTTCTTCAGATACGCACCCTATTACCGGTAATTACACCTTTACAGTGAAGTAATATTATGAACGACCTGATTATGATTGTTATTCGTTTTCTTCTTTATCTGGATTTGATGGTAATATTTGGATTGCCATTTTTTCAGATATATGGAATAAGCGGTGTCAGACATGAAACCTATAACCTGACTAATTTCAGGTCGTTTATAACCTTTGCTGTTGTTACAGGCATCATTCTTACTGGCATTAATATGCTCCTGGTATCTAATGCCATGAGTGGAGTAACTGACCTCAGAGAATTATCCATCCATGTTATCGAGATGGTGATAGAAGAAACTGATGTGGGTATTAGCTGGATTGTCAGGCTCTGTGCCCTGTTTACCACACTCGGTGCTTTGTTCCTTTACACTAATAAGAGAGTATTGTCCTGCCTGCTGATGACGATGAGTGGGGGCGTGGCGCTGGCTACACTTGCCTGGGGAGGACACGCCGTTATGCATGACGGTCTGCATTACTATCTCCATTTACTGAGCGATCTGACCCATCTCGGCGCTGCAGGTGCCTGGACAGGTGCTCTGGTTGCATTTGCTATCCTGCTGATGCGCAGAAACGAGCATAATGCACAGAGCGTCATTGTGATATCTGACTCCCTGGCAAAATTTGCCACGGCAGGAACGGTGATTGTTGTAGCCCTGATCCTGAGTGCGCTGGTCAACTATCTGTATATTGCTGAGGGTAACTTAACTCCCTTATTCAACAGTTCCTGGGGGAGGATATTGCTTGCCAAGACGGCTCTGTTTGTTCTGATGCTTCTTCTGGCTGCAGCAAACCGGTTTCACCTGGGTCCCCGGCTTGAAGTTATGGTCAGGGAAGGGAATTATGATCGCAGCGTTGCCCTGATGCGAAACAGCATCCTGACAGAATTCGTTGTTGCGATTATCATTCTGGGCGCCGTAGCGTGGCTCGGAATGCTTGCTCCGTCTCAGGTCAGCTAGGGGACAGCCAAAGCTCATGCGTGAGATTTTTACTTTCATATCAGCGAGTTGACCATGCAGCGTATTTTAATCGTTGAAGACGAACAAAAAACAGGTCGTTACCTGCAGCAGGGACTGGTTGAGGAAGGCTATCAGGCCGATCTCTTTAATAATGGCCGCGATGGTCTCGGGGCCGCGTCGAAGGGACAGTATGATTTGATAATACTGGACGTGATGCTGCCTTTCCTCGACGGGTGGCAAATCATCAGCGCACTGAGGGAGTCCGGGCACGAAGAACCGGTCCTGTTTTTAACCGCAAAGGACAACGTGCGGGACAAAGTGAAAGGACTGGAGCTTGGCGCAGATGACTACCTGATTAAGCCCTTTGATTTTACGGAGCTGGTTGCACGTGTAAGAACCCTACTGCGCCGGGCACGCTCGCAGGCCGCAACAGTCTGCACCATCGCCGATATGACCGTTGATATGGTGCGCCGGACCGTGATCCGTTCGGGGAAGAAGATCCATCTCACCGGTAAAGAATACGTTCTGCTTGAGTTGCTGCTGCAACGCACCGGAGAAGTGTTACCCAGGAGTCTTATCTCGTCCCTGGTCTGGAACATGAATTTTGACAGTGATACGAATGTGATTGATGTCGCCGTGAGACGTCTGAGAAGTAAAATTGATGATGACTTTGAGCCAAAACTGATCCATACCGTTCGCGGTGCCGGATATGTCCTGGAGATCAGAGAAGAGTGAGGTTCAAAATTTCCCTGACCACACGCCTGAGCCTGATTTTTTCTGCGGTGATGCTTACGGTATGGTGGTTATCAAGTTTTATCCTGATTAGCACCCTTAATGGCTATTTCGATAATCAGGACCGCGATTTTCTGACAGGTAAACTTCAGCTCACCGAAGAGTTTCTTAAAACAGAGACGTTCCGGAACAAAACGGATATTAAGTCATTATCAGAAAAAATAAACGATGCGATGGTAGGGCACAATGGTTTATTCATTTCTATAAAAAACATGGAAAATGAAAAAATTGTTGAACTCTATGCCAAAAATTCTGTTGTTCCAGCGGTCCTGCTTAATAAGTCGGGTGATATTCTCGACTATATGATCCAGACGGAAGAAAATAACACCGTGTACCGCAGTATCTCGCGGCGGGTTGCCGTGACGCCGGAACAGGGTAAAAGCAAACATGTCATCATTACGGTTGCCACGGATACTGGGTATCACACCCTGTTTATGGACAAACTCAGTACCTGGCTGTTCTGGTTCAATATCGGTCTGGTCTTTATTTCTGTTTTTCTGGGCTGGCTGACCACACGTATTGGTCTGAAACCGTTACGGGAAATGACCAGTCTGGCTTCCTCCATGACTGTACACAGCCTGGATCAGCGTCTAAATCCCGATCTGGCTCCGCCGGAAATCTCTGAGACCATGCAGGAGTTCAATAATATGTTTGATCGCCTGGAGGGGGCATTCCGGAAACTGTCAGATTTCTCGTCTGACATCGCGCATGAGCTGCGCACACCAGTCAGTAATCTGATGATGCAGACGCAGTTTGCACTGGCTAAGGAAAGGGATGTTTCGCATTACCGCGAAATTTTATTCGCTAACCTGGAAGAACTGAAAAGGTTGTCACGAATGACCAGTGACATGCTTTTTCTGGCACGTTCAGAGCATGGTCTGCTGCGGCTGGATAAACATGATGTGGATCTGGCAGCCGAACTGAATGAATTACGTGAGTTGTTCGAGCCCCTGGCAGACGAAACAGGAAAGACAATCACGGTTGAAGGAGAGGGCGTTGTTGCCGGAGACAGCGATATGCTCCGACGTGCTTTCAGTAACCTGCTTTCCAATGCAATCAAATATTCTCCCGATAACACCTGTACAGCGATACACCTTGAGCGTGACAGTGACTGTGTGAACGTGATGATTACGAATACGATGTCCGGCCAAGTTCCCGCTAATCTGGAACGTTTGTTTGACCGGTTCTATCGCGCAGACTCATCAAGGTTCTACAACACGGAAGGCGCGGGGCTGGGATTATCAATTACAAGGTCAATCATTCATGCTCACGGCGGCGAGCTGTCAGCAGAACAGCAGGGGCGGGAAATTGTGTTCAAAGTGCGCCTGTTAATGGATTAACCCCGTTATTCAGGAGAAACCAGGAAGGTGACAAAATTGTCATCAACCAGTCACGCGATAAACAGATGCGGTTTTTTATAATCATTCATAAATCAGGAGCAGGGTGATAACGCAATCACCTGGTTCCTGGAGTGATGAATAACCCGCCCTGAGATCAAATGCTTTCTCTGTCATAAGCCGTTGATTGTTTGGGTATGAAAACACCGGAGACCCAACCATGAAAAAGATCCTTGTATCATTTGTTGCCATTATGGCTGTCACTTCAACCGCCATGGCTGCAGAGACAATGAACATGCATGACCAGGTAAATAATGCCCAGGCGCCTGCTCATCAGATGCAGTCAACCGCTGAAAAAAGCGCTATTCAGGGAGATAGTATGACGATGATGGATATGAGCGGGCACGATCAGGCTGCAATGTCCCATGACATGATGCAAAACGGCAACGCTTCTGCCCACCAGGGCATGGCGGAAATGCATAAAAAAATGATGAAAGGAAAATCAGGAGCCACCAACGAAACAGCAAAGTCATTTTCTGAAATGAACGAACATGAAAAAGCCGCTGTTGTGCATGAGAAGGCGAATAATGGTCAGTCTTCCGTTGTTCACCAGCAGCAGGCTGATAAGCATCGCAGTCAGATCACCCAGAATTAACCCGCAGCTCCACTTGTCAGACCCTCATTTGACGCCGAAGTCACTGGCTTACGCTCCTGCCCGGAGCGTTGAGGTGTACTGGCAATAGCGGACACTACCATTTGTTCTTTTTTTAAGCAGCCATCTGATGATATTTTTCCCTGAAGGCTGCCGGGGAGATATTCCCCAGACGAGAGTGACGACGCTGACGATTGTAGAAAATCTCAATGTATTCCCGTATTACTGAGATGGCTTCATCCCGGTTATTAAAACGATAGTGGCTCAGGCTCTCATTTTTCAGCGTTCCCCAGAAGCTTTCCATCGGAGCGTTGTCGTAACAGTTACCTTTACGCGACATTGATGTTTTCAGACCAAACTGCTCCTGTATGACCCGGTAATCGTATGCGCAGTACTGTGAACCTCGATCAGAGTGGTGGATTAGCCCGGCAGGTGGGCGCTGGCTCCTGAGCGCCATAAACAGGGCTTTACCTGTCAGCTCTTTTGTCATGCGCTCTCCCATGACGTAGCCGACAATTTCGCACGTATAAACATCTTTGATGCCAGCGAGGTACAACCATCCCTCCTGTGTGGCAACATACGTCAGGTCCGCCACCCAGACCTGATTTGGTGCTGTAGGAGCGAACGTCTGGTTCAGCAGATTTGGCGCAACTGGCAGATTGTGGTTCGAGTTCGTAGTCGCTCTGAACTTGCGTTTCTGCTTACAGCGTAGCCTTAGCTCCTTACGAAGACGTGCCAGTCGGTCACGACCAACGATGATGCCATTCTCTGCCAGCTCCGTCTGAAGCCGCCGGGTTCCATATGTTTCGCGAGTGCGGATATGTGCCACCTTAATCTCCAGTTTTAGCCGCTCATCACTTTGTTTTCTGTCTGAGGGTTCATGCTGTACCCAGTTGTAATAACCGCTCCTGTATACACCAAATACCTGACACATCGCTTCAATGGGAAATTGTTGTCGCCATTGTTCGATTAACGCGTATTTTTCAGCGACTCCTGTGCAAAATACGCTGTTGTAGATTCAATCTGTCAATGCAACACCCCTTTCAATTATCTCTTTCGGTGTTTTGAACTTCAGTGTCTTTCTCGGTCTGTTGTTTAGCTGAGCAGCAACCAGATCTAGTTCATGTTGAGTATATTGGGCAAGACATGTCTTTTTAGGAAAGTACTGCCGAATTAGCCCATTTGTGTTCTCATTTGTTCCCCGCTGTCAAGGACTCTGAGGATCGCAGAAGTAAACTTTAACGCCGGTGCTGACAGTAAATTCTAGATGTCTGGCCAGTTCCATTCCTCTGTCCCATGTCAGTGATTTTCTGAGTTCTGACGGTAAACTCAGGAATTTGTCGGTAAGAGCCTGATTTACTGAGACAGAATCTTTGCCCCTGAGTCTAAGGATGATCGTATAACGTGATTTTCGGTCTACAAGTGTGGCTATATGAGAGTTTTTTGTACCTGAGACTAAATCGCCCTCCCAATGCCCCAGAGAGCGTCTGTTATCGATATTTCGGGAACGTTCGTGAATTGGTGTTCCGTTCACTATGTTAATCGTACCTCTTTCGCCTTTGCGGGTATGACGCCTGCCATGGCGAAGGCTATGCGACCGTCGCAGATGCTGTATATTCAGGTGGTGTAGCGCTTCACGGCTACGAAAGTACAGCGTTTTATAAATTGTCTCAGGTGATATTCGCAGCGTTTTTTGACGTGGTTTTGTTCGCCTTAACCATCCTGATATTTGCTCTGGAGACCATTTCATCTCCAGCTTTTCCAGAACAAGCTTTCGCAATGGTAAATTTTGATCCAGTAAGCACGGTTTTGGCCTTTTCGCCATTCTGTTGGCTCGGTTATTAGCATCAACAGCTTTGTAATAGCGTCTGCCCCGATTACGCTGAACTTCACGTGAGATCGTCGAAGGACTGCGATTCAGCGCAGTAGCTATCGCACGAATGCTCATTTTGGCTGACAAACCAGCTCGTATCTCCTCGCGCTCAGACAGTGTCAGGTGAGCTACAGCCCGCTTACGCTCATGGGGTTTTATGCCGCCAGTATCCCTTAACATAGTGAAGATCGTTCCGGGTTTTGAACCCAGGATATTCGCTATTTCACTGAAGCCTGTTCCGTTCTTCCATAGTTCAAAAACAGAGGCTTTTTCCTCTGCTGTAAATGTTCGTCTCATTCAAAAAACCTCCGCAACCCCATGTTTTCACATAACTGTTGCGTTGACCAATTGAATCTACAACCGCGCTCTTGATGTCAGACTCCCTGAACAGTTCTCGATAATCGGGAAACTCAGGGCGCGTTATCCTGTGGCCACTCTCTGCCATGTGTTCGGGGTCCATCGCAGCAGCTACAAATACTGGAAAAACCGTCCTGAAAAGCCAGACGGCAGACGGGCTGTATTACGCAGCCAGGTACTTGAACTGCATGGCATCAGCCACGGCTCTGCCGGAGCAAGAAGCATCGCCAAAATGGCAACCCAGAGAGGCTACCAGATGGGGCGCTGGCTTGCTGGCAGACTCATGAAAGAGCTGGGGCTGGTCAGCTGTCAGCAGCCGACTTACCGGTATAAACGTGGTGGTCATGAACATGTTGCTATCCCTAACTACCTTGAACGGCAGTTCGCCGTGACCGAGCCAAATCAGGTGTGGTGCGGTGATGTGACCTATAGTGTGCCCGGAGTTCAGGGCGGGCATGGATGCTTAAATGAACCGCGAGTCTGTCTGGAATATTGAACCGGTAACTCACGATGAGAAACCCAACAATCCCACCGGGTGTGACGGTGGAGAACCTGAGCGGCAGTGACCTGCGGCATGCCCGCAGGGTGATGTAACCCGCTGACAACGGGGATTGAGGCGAGATCACTAAGCCGAGATGATCCTCAAGGTTAAGTACTGAAAGGCTGAAGAACATGAACCCGTTAATCCGCCTCTGTGGGTTGAAAACGTCACCACGGCCTACGTGATCTGACAGGCCGTGCAGGAGGAACTGGCAGTGATACGTAAGCACTGCCGGTCGAAGGTGTTTTGACATGTATGCGAAACACCGGGGCAGCAGCGTCTATCACGCTTGCGTTGCTGACTTCTGCCAACTTGCGGCAAGCAAGGATAAAGAGTGCGACGGGCAGCCTCCTCAGTATGCCTGAGTCCAGGCAGGTAAACCGGGGAAGGTCAGCGACGGATGTTAAGGGGGCATGGCTCCGATGACGCGCTGGCTGGCGGAGCTTCCGTAGTAGTCCGCGATGGGGAAAGCCCATTACATGGCGAAGGGAAGCAGTTTGAATGTGTTTGCGACGTGAATTAACTGACCTAACGAGGTGAAGACCTTTGATAATCAGCGAAATGCAACGCAAGCTTGCCACATGGGCAGTCACCGATCCGTCCCTACGGATTCAACGGCTGCTGCGTCTGATAACACAACCAGAATGGCTGGCTGAAGCGGCGCGGATCACGCTTTCATCAAAGGGGGCCCATACCCCCGGCGTTGATGGCGTGAACAAAACAATGCTACAGGCCAGACTAGCTGTTGAGCTGCAAATCCTCAGGGATGAATTACTCTCAGGCCACTACCAGCCCTTGCCCGCCAGACGGGTTTACATCCCTAAAAGCAACGGCAAACTGCGACCACTGGGTATCCCCGCGTTGCGGGATCGTATTGTTCAGCGGGCCATGCTGATGGCGATGGAGCCGATATGGGAGAGTGATTTTCATACGCTCTCATATGGCTTCCGGCCTGAGCGCAGTGTCCACCACGCTATCCGCACGGTGAAATTACAGCTCACAGACTGTGGTGAAACCCGGGGACGCTGGGTGATTGAAGGCGACCTGTCCAGTTACTTCGACACCGTACATCATCGACTGCTGATGAAGGCTGTACGCCGCAGGATCAGTGACGCACGTTTCATGACTCTGCTGTGGAAAACCATCAAGGCGGGACATATCGATGTCGGTCTCTTTCGGGCGGCCAGTGAAGGTGTGCCACAGGGCGGTGTTATATCGCCGCTATTATCGAACATCATGCTGAATGAGTTCGATCAATACCTGCATGAGCGCTACCTGAGCGGGAAAGCCAGAAAAGATCGGTGGTACTGGAATAACAGTATCCAACGGGGCCGAAGTACGGCGGTCAGAGAAAACTGGCAGTGGAAACCCGCGGTGGCGTACTGCCGCTATGCCGATGATTTTGTCCTCATCGTCAAAGGCACCAAAGCACAGGCGGAAGCCATCAGGGAGGAGTGTCGGGGTGTGCTCGAAGGCAGTCTGAAACTCAGGCTGAACATGGATAAGACTAAAATCACCCATGTTAATGACGGCTTTATCTTTCTGGGGCACAGGATCATTCGCAAACGCAGTCGTTATGGCGAGATGCGAGTGGTCTCAACGATCCCGCAGGAGAAAGCCAGAAACTTCGCCGCATCGCTGACAGCACTGTTATCAGGCAACTACAGTGAAAGCAAAGTCGATATGGCTGAACAACTCAACCGAAAACTGAAAGGCTGGGCCATGTTCTATCAGTTCGTTGATTTTAAGGCCAAAGTCTTCAGTTATATCGACCGTGTCGTGTTCTGGAAGCTGGCTCACTGGCTGGCCCGCAAATACCGTACAGGTATCGCTTCCCTGATGAGGTGGTGGTGTAAATCACCGAAACCGGGTCAGAGCAAAACGTGGGTTTTATTTGGTAAAACCAATCACGGCAAGCTCAGCGGCGAAATACTGTACCGGTTGGTGGGGCAAGGCAAGAAGCTGTTCCGCTGGCGGCTACCCGAAGGTAATCCCTATCTGAGGACGGAGACCAGAAACACGTATACATCGCGCTTTACAGAAGTGGCAATGGCGTTCGCCAGCATTTAAATGGAGAGCCGGATGCGCTGAAAGGTGCACGTCCGGTTCGGGGAGGAGAGGCAGGGAAATAGTCCGACTACGCCCTGCCTCTTACTCTACTCTGGACGGGTAAGCGCTGGGCGTACCTCGCCGTTGTTCTCGACCTGTTCGCAAGAAAACCAGTGGGCTGGGCCATGTCGTTCTCGCCGGACAGCAGGCTTACCATGAAAGCACTGGAAATGGCATGGGAAACCCGTGGTAAGCCCGTCGGGGTGATGTTCCACAGCGATAGTAATAATGCCGGTATCAGTTTTTATCATCACTCTGTTTGCTGTTTAACCAGACTGGTGTGATTACTGATGCAGTGAAGACCTTCCCGCATCCTGACTCACACAGCGATCGACCCTTTGTGTCCTGCCCTGGACCTGTCGGTTGCCGGAAGCGCCTTCATGCGAGGCGTCTCCTCACCGATGCGCGTGACTCAAGAAGGGCCTGACGGCTTGTCTCGTTACTGTCCTGTCCGGGTTATCTGTCTGGAGATTCAACTCTGTTTCCTCACAGGAGCTCTGTTATGGCAGGTAAAGTTACGGAAACCGCTGTTGTGGGTGGCGTGGATACACATAAAGATCTGCACGTTGCCGCTGTCGTAGATCAGAACAATAAAGTTCTGGGGACCCAGTTTTTCTCCACAACACGGCAAGGTTACCGGCAGATGCTGGCATGGATGACTTCGTTTGGGGCATTAAAGCGAATTGGTGTTGAGTGTACAGGCACCTATGGATCAGGTCTGCTTCGCTATTTACAGAATGCCGGGTTAGAAGTTCTTGAGGTGACTGCGCCAGATCGGATGGAGCGACGCAAACGGGGTAAAAGTGACACGATTGATGCTGAATGTGCCGCTCACGCCGCATTCTCCGGAATAAGAACCGTCACACCCAAAACGCGCAATGGCATGATTGAGTCTCTGCGGGTATTAAAAACTTGCCGAAAAACAGCAATATCAGCCCGCAGAGTCGCTCTCCAGATTATCCATTCCAATATTATCTCTGCCCCGGATGAATTACGTGAACAACTCAGAAATATGACGCGCATGCAGCTCATCAGGACTCTGGGATCCTGGCGGCCTGATGCCAGTGAATACCGCAATGTTACCAACGTTTATCGTATTTCATTAAAGTCCCTTGCCCGACGCTATCTCGAGTTACATGACGAAATCGCTGATTTGGATGTCATGATTGCGGCAATTGTCGATGAGCTGGCGCCTGAACTGATTAAACGTAATGCTATTGGATACGAAAGCGCTTCGCAGTTGCTGATCACGGCAGGAGACAATCCCCAACGATTAAGATCAGAATCAGGTTTTGCGGCACTGTGTGGTGTCAGCCCTGTTCCCGTATCTTCAGGAAAAACGAATCGTTATCGACTTAACCGGGGTGGAGATCGTGCTGCAAATAGTGCACTTCACATCATTGCCATCGGACGTTTGCGAACTGACGATAAAACGAAGGAATATGTCGCCAGACGAGTAGCGGAAGGGCATACAAAAATGGAAGCAATACGCTGCCTGAAGCGCTATATCTCACGCGAAGTTTATACATTACTGCGTAATCAAAACAGGCAGATCAACAGCATCCCGATAACGGCTTGACTCTTAGAAGGGCGTCCAAGGCAGTCATTATACGAGCAGGCAGTTCCGGCAGTTACTGTGGAGATACCGGATCAGGCAGAGTATGAGTCGGCGTGGAAACTGCTGGGATAACAGCCCAATGGAGCGCTTCTTCAGGAGTCTGAAGAACGAATGGGTGCCGGCGACGGGCTATGTAAGCTTCAGCGATGCAGCTCACGCAATAACGGACTATATCGTTGGATATTACAGCGCACTAAGACCGCACGAATATAATGGTGGGTTACCACCAAACGAATCGGAAAATCGATACTGGAAAAAACTCTAACTCGGTGGCCAGTTTTTGTTGACCACTTCATTCCTCCGCAGAGAAGGCCCGTTCCGGGGTGACTTACGGTTAACGACAAAATTCTGTTCCCCTTCTTCGTGAATTTTGATTTCGAGTTTGCTCAGATGGTTCTGACGATGAACCAGCTCTTCGAACTCTTGGATATAATCTGGAGAGTAGCAGTCCAGCACGTATTTGCAGTTTTCAGGGAAGTGGAGCAGTCCAGGATATAGCTGAAGTTAATCCTGAGTAAATCAATTTTTGCTGGAGATGGATATAATGCATGAAGCAATGAGCTTTCCATGGAAAGTTAATAACTCTTCGGGAACAAGCCTGTTATCATTACAACTAATGATAAAACGAGTGTATCCATGTTCAATATATTAATGCTCAGTCAATTAATTTTTATACCGTAGAGTTGGTATAATTTCTTATCCTGCTAGGACTACCGGAATCGTCAGAGCGGAGGTTAAATAACCTAACAAAAATATATTCTGCAAATTCGTGAAAGCTAGTATTATCCGACAATAAAAATATTGAGGCAGTTAAATCTGTTTATCCTGTTGATACTGACGCTCTGGGGGAGCTTACATTATAGTCGTAACCTCTCTACCGCACAAATGAACCTTATATAATCACTTAAAATTACCCGGTATTGTTGTTTGTCACGGCATAATCATGGGGTGGTGCTAGCCTAGATTGACTAAATAGAGTGGTTAACGAAGCGTTTTATAAATTATTGGATTTGTTCCAGTAATAAACGAATTGCTACGAACCAATTTTTCTCCTGGGAGCAGCAGTGACTTGGTTCGGGTATTGATATAGCACAAAAAAAGCCGGAGCATACCCAGAGTATTGATTTACCGGCATTTTCTGAATAGTAAAATGTTACTTTCAATGTAAGCCCCCCCGGCTACAGTGGCTACGCGTAGCCACTGTAGCCGGGGGGGCTTACATTGAAAGTAACATTTTACTATTCAGAAAATGCCGGTAAATCAATACTCTGGGTATGCTCCGGCTTTTTTTGTGCTATATCAATACCCGAACCAAGTCACTGCTGCTCCCAGGAGAAAAATTGGTTCGTAGCAATTCGTTTATTACTGGAACAAATCCAATAATTTATAAAACGCTTCGTTAACCACTCTATTTAGTCAATCTAGGCTAGCACCACCCCATGATTATGCCGTGACAAACAACAATACCGGGTAATTTTAAGTGATTATATAAGGTTCATTTGTGCGGTAGAGAGGTTACGACTATAATGTAAGCTCCCCCAGAGCGTCAGTATCAACAGGATAAACAGATTTAACTGCCTCAATATTTTTATTGTCGGATAATACTAGCTTTCACGAATTTGCAGAATATATTTTTGTTAGGTTATTTAACCTCCGCTCTGACGATTCCGGTAGTCCTAGCAGGATAAGAAATTATACCAACTCTACGGTATAAAAATTAATTGACTGAGCATTAATATATTGAACATGGATACACTCGTTTTATCATTAGTTGTAATGATAACAGGCTTGTTCCCGAAGAGTTATTAACTTTCCATGGAAAGCTCATTGCTTCATGCATTATATCCATCTCCAGCAAAAATTGATTTACTCAGGATTAACTTCAGCTATATCCTGGACTGCTCCACTTCCCTGAAAACTGCAAATACGTGCTGGACTGCTACTCTCCAGATTATATCCAAGAGTTCGAAGAGCTGGTTCATCGTCAGAACCATCTGAGCAAACTCGAAATCAAAATTCACGAAGAAGGGGAACAGAATTTTGTCGTTAACCGTAAGTCACCCCGGAACGGGCCTTCTCTGCGGAGGAATGAAGTGGTCAACAAAAACTGGCCACCGAGTTAGAGTTTTTTCCAGTATCGATTTTCCGATTCGTTTGGTGGTAACCCACCATTATATTCGTGCGGTCTTAGTGCGCTGTAATATCCAACGATATAGTCCGTTATTGCGTGAGCTGCATCGCTGAAGCTTACATAGCCCGTCGCCGGCACCCATTCGTTCTTCAGACTCCTGAAGAAGCGCTCCATTGGGCTGTTATCCCAGCAGTTTCCACGCCGACTCATACTCTGCCTGATCCGGTATCTCCACAGTAACTGCCGGAACTGCCTGCTCGTATAATGACTGCCTTGGACGCCCTTCTAAGAGTCAAGCCGTTATCGGGATGCTGTTGATCTGCCTGTTTTGATTACGCAGTAATGTATAAACTTCGCGTGAGATATAGCGCTTCAGGCAGCGTATTGCTTCCATTTTTGTATGCCCTTCCGCTACTCGTCTGGCGACATATTCCTTCGTTTTATCGTCAGTTCGCAAACGTCCGATGGCAATGATGTGAAGTGCACTATTTGCAGCACGATCTCCACCCCGGTTAAGTCGATAACGATTCGTTTTTCCTGAAGATACGGGAACAGGGCTGACACCACACAGTGCCGCAAAACCTGATTCTGATCTTAATCGTTGGGGATTGTCTCCTGCCGTGATCAGCAACTGCGAAGCGCTTTCGTATCCAATAGCATTACGTTTAATCAGTTCAGGCGCCAGCTCATCGACAATTGCCGCAATCATGACATCCAAATCAGCGATTTCGTCATGTAACTCGAGATAGCGTCGGGCAAGGGACTTTAATGAAATACGATAAACGTTGGTAACATTGCGGTATTCACTGGCATCAGGCCGCCAGGATCCCAGAGTCCTGATGAGCTGCATGCGCGTCATATTTCTGAGTTGTTCACGTAATTCATCCGGGGCAGAGATAATATTGGAATGGATAATCTGGAGAGCGACTCTGCGGGCTGATATTGCTGTTTTTCGGCAAGTTTTTAATACCCGCAGAGACTCAATCATGCCATTGCGCGTTTTGGGTGTGACGGTTCTTATTCCGGAGAATGCGGCGTGAGCGGCACATTCAGCATCAATCGTGTCACTTTTACCCCGTTTGCGTCGCTCCATCCGATCTGGCGCAGTCACCTCAAGAACTTCTAACCCGGCATTCTGTAAATAGCGAAGCAGACCTGATCCATAGGTGCCTGTACACTCAACACCAATTCGCTTTAATGCCCCAAACGAAGTCATCCATGCCAGCATCTGCCGGTAACCTTGCCGTGTTGTGGAGAAAAACTGGGTCCCCAGAACTTTATTGTTCTGATCTACGACAGCGGCAACGTGCAGATCTTTATGTGTATCCACGCCACCCACAACAGCGGTTTCCGTAACTTTACCTGCCATAACAGAGCTCCTGTGAGGAAACAGAGTTGAATCTCCAGACAGATAACCCGGACAGGACAGTAACGAGACAAGCCGTCAGGCCCTTCTTGAGTCACGCGCATCGGTGAGGAGACGCCTCGCATGAAGGCGCTTCCGGCAACCGACAGGTCCAGGGCAGGACACAAAGGGTCGATCGCTGTGTGAGTCAGGATGCGGGAAGGTCTTCACTGCATCAGTAATCACACCAGTCTGGTTAAACAGCAAACAGAGTGATGATAAAAACTGATACCGGCATTATTACTATCGCTGTGGAACATCACCCCGACGGGCTTACCACGGGTTTCCCATGCCATTTCCAGTGCTTTCATGGTAAGCCTGCTGTCCGGCGAGAACGACATGGCCCAGCCCACTGGTTTTCTTGCGAACAGGTCGAGAACAACGGCGAGGTACGCCCAGCGCTTACCCGTCCAGAGTAGAGTAAGAGGCAGGGCGTAGTCGGACTATTTCCCTGCCTCTCCTCCCCGAACCGGACGTGCACCTTTCAGCGCATCCGGCTCTCCATTTAAATGCTGGCGAACGCCATTGCCACTTCTGTAAAGCGCGATGTATACGTGTTTCTGGTCTCCGTCCTCAGATAGGGATTACCTTCGGGTAGCCGCCAGCGGAACAGCTTCTTGCCTTGCCCCACCAACCGGTACAGTATTTCGCCGCTGAGCTTGCCGTGATTGGTTTTACCAAATAAAACCCACGTTTTGCTCTGACCCGGTTTCGGTGATTTACACCACCACCTCATCAGGGAAGCGATACCTGTACGGTATTTGCGGGCCAGCCAGTGAGCCAGCTTCCAGAACACGACACGGTCGATATAACTGAAGACTTTGGCCTTAAAATCAACGAACTGATAGAACATGGCCCAGCCTTTCAGTTTTCGGTTGAGTTGTTCAGCCATATCGACTTTGCTTTCACTGTAGTTGCCTGATAACAGTGCTGTCAGCGATGCGGCGAAGTTTCTGGCTTTCTCCTGCGGGATCGTTGAGACCACTCGCATCTCGCCATAACGACTGCGTTTGCGAATGATCCTGTGCCCCAGAAAGATAAAGCCGTCATTAACATGGGTGATTTTAGTCTTATCCATGTTCAGCCTGAGTTTCAGACTGCCTTCGAGCACACCCCGACACTCCTCCCTGATGGCTTCCGCCTGTGCTTTGGTGCCTTTGACGATGAGGACAAAATCATCGGCATAGCGGCAGTACGCCACCGCGGGTTTCCACTGCCAGTTTTCTCTGACCGCCGTACTTCGGCCCCGTTGGATACTGTTATTCCAGTACCACCGATCTTTTCTGGCTTTCCCGCTCAGGTAGCGCTCATGCAGGTATTGATCGAACTCATTCAGCATGATGTTCGATAATAGCGGCGATATAACACCGCCCTGTGGCACACCTTCACTGGCCGCCCGAAAGAGACCGACATCGATATGTCCCGCCTTGATGGTTTTCCACAGCAGAGTCATGAAACGTGCGTCACTGATCCTGCGGCGTACAGCCTTCATCAGCAGTCGATGATGTACGGTGTCGAAGTAACTGGACAGGTCGCCTTCAATCACCCAGCGTCCCCGGGTTTCACCACAGTCTGTGAGCTGTAATTTCACCGTGCGGATAGCGTGGTGGACACTGCGCTCAGGCCGGAAGCCATATGAGAGCGTATGAAAATCACTCTCCCATATCGGCTCCATCGCCATCAGCATGGCCCGCTGAACAATACGATCCCGCAACGCGGGGATACCCAGTGGTCGCAGTTTGCCGTTGCTTTTAGGGATGTAAACCCGTCTGGCGGGCAAGGGCTGGTAGTGGCCTGAGAGTAATTCATCCCTGAGGATTTGCAGCTCAACAGCTAGTCTGGCCTGTAGCATTGTTTTGTTCACGCCATCAACGCCGGGGGTATGGGCCCCCTTTGATGAAAGCGTGATCCGCGCCGCTTCAGCCAGCCATTCTGGTTGTGTTATCAGACGCAGCAGCCGTTGAATCCGTAGGGACGGATCGGTGACTGCCCATGTGGCAAGCTTGCGTTGCATTTCGCTGATTATCAAAGGTCTTCACCTCGTTAGGTCAGTTAATTCACGTCGCAAACACATTCAAACTGCTTCCCTTCGCCATGTAATGGGCTTTCCCCATCGCGGACTACTACGGAAGCTCCGCCAGCCAGCGCGTCATCGGAGCCATGCCCCCTTAACATCCGTCGCTGACCTTCCCCGGTTTACCTGCCTGGACTCAGGCATACTGAGGAGGCTGCCCGTCGCACTCTTTATCCTTGCTTGCCGCAAGTTGGCAGAAGTCAGCAACGCAAGCGTGATAGACGCTGCTGCCCCGGTGTTTCGCATACATGTCAAAACACCTTCGACCGGCAGTGCTTACGTATCACTGCCAGTTCCTCCTGCACGGCCTGTCAGATCACGTAGGCCGTGGTGACGTTTTCAACCCACAGAGGCGGATTAACGGGTTCATGTTCTTCAGCCTTTCAGTACTTAACCTTGAGGATCATCTCGGCTTAGTGATCTCGCCTCAATCCCCGTTGTCAGCGGGTTACATCACCCTGCGGGCATGCCGCAGGTCACTGCCGCTCAGGTTCTCCACCGTCACACCCGGTGGGATTGTTGGGTTTCTCATCGTGAGTTACCGGTTCAATATTCCAGACAGACTCGCGGTTCATTTAAGCATCCATGCCCGCCCTGAACTCCGGGCACACTATAGGTCACATCACCGCACCACACCTGATTTGGCTCGGTCACGGCGAACTGCCGTTCAAGGTAGTTAGGGATAGCAACATGTTCATGACCACCACGTTTATACCGGTAAGTCGGCTGCTGACAGCTGACCAGCCCCAGCTCTTTCATGAGTCTGCCAGCAAGCCAGCGCCCCATCTGGTAGCCTCTCTGGGTTGCCATTTTGGCGATGCTTCTTGCTCCGGCAGAGCCGTGGCTGATGCCATGCAGTTCAAGTACCTGGCTGCGTAATACAGCCCGTCTGCCGTCTGGCTTTTCAGGACGGTTTTTCCAGTATTTGTAGCTGCTGCGATGGACCCCGAACACATGGCAGAGAGTGGCCACAGGATAACGCGCCCTGAGTTTCCCGATTATCGAGAACTGTTCAGGGAGTCTGACATCAAGAGCGCGGTTGTAGATTCAATTGGTCAACGCAACAGTTATGTGAAAACATGGGGTTGCGGAGGTTTTTTGAATGAGACGAACATTTACAGCAGAGGAAAAAGCCTCTGTTTTTGAACTATGGAAGAACGGAACAGGCTTCAGTGAAATAGCGAATATCCTGGGTTCAAAACCCGGAACGATCTTCACTATGTTAAGGGATACTGGCGGCATAAAACCCCATGAGCGTAAGCGGGCTGTAGCTCACCTGACACTGTCTGAGCGCGAGGAGATACGAGCTGGTTTGTCAGCCAAAATGAGCATTCGTGCGATAGCTACTGCGCTGAATCGCAGTCCTTCGACGATCTCACGTGAAGTTCAGCGTAATCGGGGCAGACGCTATTACAAAGCTGTTGATGCTAATAACCGAGCCAACAGAATGGCGAAAAGGCCAAAACCGTGCTTACTGGATCAAAATTTACCATTGCGAAAGCTTGTTCTGGAAAAGCTGGAGATGAAATGGTCTCCAGAGCAAATATCAGGATGGTTAAGGCGAACAAAACCACGTCAAAAAACGCTGCGAATATCACCTGAGACAATTTATAAAACGCTGTACTTTCGTAGCCGTGAAGCGCTACACCACCTGAATATACAGCATCTGCGACGGTCGCATAGCCTTCGCCATGGCAGGCGTCATACCCGCAAAGGCGAAAGAGGTACGATTAACATAGTGAACGGAACACCAATTCACGAACGTTCCCGAAATATCGATAACAGACGCTCTCTGGGGCATTGGGAGGGCGATTTAGTCTCAGGTACAAAAAACTCTCATATAGCCACACTTGTAGACCGAAAATCACGTTATACGATCATCCTTAGACTCAGGGGCAAAGATTCTGTCTCAGTAAATCAGGCTCTTACCGACAAATTCCTGAGTTTACCGTCAGAACTCAGAAAATCACTGACATGGGACAGAGGAATGGAACTGGCCAGACATCTAGAATTTACTGTCAGCACCGGCGTTAAAGTTTACTTCTGCGATCCTCAGAGTCCTTGACAGCGGGGAACAAATGAGAACACAAATGGGCTAATTCGGCAGTACTTTCCTAAAAAGACATGTCTTGCCCAATATACTCAACATGAACTAGATCTGGTTGCTGCTCAGCTAAACAACAGACCGAGAAAGACACTGAAGTTCAAAACACCGAAAGAGATAATTGAAAGGGGTGTTGCATTGACAGATTGAATCTACAACAGCGTATTTTGCACAGGAGTCGCTGAAAAATACGCGTTAATCGAACAATGGCGACAACAATTTCCCATTGAAGCGATGTGTCAGGTATTTGGTGTATACAGGAGCGGTTATTACAACTGGGTACAGCATGAACCCTCAGACAGAAAACAAAGTGATGAGCGGCTAAAACTGGAGATTAAGGTGGCACATATCCGCACTCGCGAAACATATGGAACCCGGCGGCTTCAGACGGAGCTGGCAGAGAATGGCATCATCGTTGGTCGTGACCGACTGGCACGTCTTCGTAAGGAGCTAAGGCTACGCTGTAAGCAGAAACGCAAGTTCAGAGCGACTACGAACTCGAACCACAATCTGCCAGTTGCGCCAAATCTGCTGAACCAGACGTTCGCTCCTACAGCACCAAATCAGGTCTGGGTGGCGGACCTGACGTATGTTGCCACACAGGAGGGATGGTTGTACCTCGCTGGCATCAAAGATGTTTATACGTGCGAAATTGTCGGCTACGTCATGGGAGAGCGCATGACAAAAGAGCTGACAGGTAAAGCCCTGTTTATGGCGCTCAGGAGCCAGCGCCCACCTGCCGGGCTAATCCACCACTCTGATCGAGGTTCACAGTACTGCGCATACGATTACCGGGTCATACAGGAGCAGTTTGGTCTGAAAACATCAATGTCGCGTAAAGGTAACTGTTACGACAACGCTCCGATGGAAAGCTTCTGGGGAACGCTGAAAAATGAGAGCCTGAGCCACTATCGTTTTAATAACCGGGATGAAGCCATCTCAGTAATACGGGAATACATTGAGATTTTCTACAATCGTCAGCGTCGTCACTCTCGTCTGGGGAATATCTCCCCGGCAGCCTTCAGGGAAAAATATCATCAGATGGCTGCTTAAAAAAAGAACAAATGGTAGTGTCCGCTATTGCCAGTACACCTCAACGCTCCGGGCAGGAGCGTAAGCCAGTGACTTCGGCGTCAAATGAGGGTCTGACAAGTGGAGCTGCGGGTTAATTCTGGGTGATCTGACTGCGATGCTTATCAGCCTGCTGCTGGTGAACAACGGAAGACTGACCATTATTCGCCTTCTCATGCACAACAGCGGCTTTTTCATGTTCGTTCATTTCAGAAAATGACTTTGCTGTTTCGTTGGTGGCTCCTGATTTTCCTTTCATCATTTTTTTATGCATTTCCGCCATGCCCTGGTGGGCAGAAGCGTTGCCGTTTTGCATCATGTCATGGGACATTGCAGCCTGATCGTGCCCGCTCATATCCATCATCGTCATACTATCTCCCTGAATAGCGCTTTTTTCAGCGGTTGACTGCATCTGATGAGCAGGCGCCTGGGCATTATTTACCTGGTCATGCATGTTCATTGTCTCTGCAGCCATGGCGGTTGAAGTGACAGCCATAATGGCAACAAATGATACAAGGATCTTTTTCATGGTTGGGTCTCCGGTGTTTTCATACCCAAACAATCAACGGCTTATGACAGAGAAAGCATTTGATCTCAGGGCGGGTTATTCATCACTCCAGGAACCAGGTGATTGCGTTATCACCCTGCTCCTGATTTATGAATGATTATAAAAAACCGCATCTGTTTATCGCGTGACTGGTTGATGACAATTTTGTCACCTTCCTGGTTTCTCCTGAATAACGGGGTTAATCCATTAACAGGCGCACTTTGAACACAATTTCCCGCCCCTGCTGTTCTGCTGACAGCTCGCCGCCGTGAGCATGAATGATTGACCTTGTAATTGATAATCCCAGCCCCGCGCCTTCCGTGTTGTAGAACCTTGATGAGTCTGCGCGATAGAACCGGTCAAACAAACGTTCCAGATTAGCGGGAACTTGGCCGGACATCGTATTCGTAATCATCACGTTCACACAGTCACTGTCACGCTCAAGGTGTATCGCTGTACAGGTGTTATCGGGAGAATATTTGATTGCATTGGAAAGCAGGTTACTGAAAGCACGTCGGAGCATATCGCTGTCTCCGGCAACAACGCCCTCTCCTTCAACCGTGATTGTCTTTCCTGTTTCGTCTGCCAGGGGCTCGAACAACTCACGTAATTCATTCAGTTCGGCTGCCAGATCCACATCATGTTTATCCAGCCGCAGCAGACCATGCTCTGAACGTGCCAGAAAAAGCATGTCACTGGTCATTCGTGACAACCTTTTCAGTTCTTCCAGGTTAGCGAATAAAATTTCGCGGTAATGCGAAACATCCCTTTCCTTAGCCAGTGCAAACTGCGTCTGCATCATCAGATTACTGACTGGTGTGCGCAGCTCATGCGCGATGTCAGACGAGAAATCTGACAGTTTCCGGAATGCCCCCTCCAGGCGATCAAACATATTATTGAACTCCTGCATGGTCTCAGAGATTTCCGGCGGAGCCAGATCGGGATTTAGACGCTGATCCAGGCTGTGTACAGTCATGGAGGAAGCCAGACTGGTCATTTCCCGTAACGGTTTCAGACCAATACGTGTGGTCAGCCAGCCCAGAAAAACAGAAATAAAGACCAGACCGATATTGAACCAGAACAGCCAGGTACTGAGTTTGTCCATAAACAGGGTGTGATACCCAGTATCCGTGGCAACCGTAATGATGACATGTTTGCTTTTACCCTGTTCCGGCGTCACGGCAACCCGCCGCGAGATACTGCGGTACACGGTGTTATTTTCTTCCGTCTGGATCATATAGTCGAGAATATCACCCGACTTATTAAGCAGGACCGCTGGAACAACAGAATTTTTGGCATAGAGTTCAACAATTTTTTCATTTTCCATGTTTTTTATAGAAATGAATAAACCATTGTGCCCTACCATCGCATCGTTTATTTTTTCTGATAATGACTTAATATCCGTTTTGTTCCGGAACGTCTCTGTTTTAAGAAACTCTTCGGTGAGCTGAAGTTTACCTGTCAGAAAATCGCGGTCCTGATTATCGAAATAGCCATTAAGGGTGCTAATCAGGATAAAACTTGATAACCACCATACCGTAAGCATCACCGCAGAAAAAATCAGGCTCAGGCGTGTGGTCAGGGAAATTTTGAACCTCACTCTTCTCTGATCTCCAGGACATATCCGGCACCGCGAACGGTATGGATCAGTTTTGGCTCAAAGTCATCATCAATTTTACTTCTCAGACGTCTCACGGCGACATCAATCACATTCGTATCACTGTCAAAATTCATGTTCCAGACCAGGGACGAGATAAGACTCCTGGGTAACACTTCTCCGGTGCGTTGCAGCAGCAACTCAAGCAGAACGTATTCTTTACCGGTGAGATGGATCTTCTTCCCCGAACGGATCACGGTCCGGCGCACCATATCAACGGTCATATCGGCGATGGTGCAGACTGTTGCGGCCTGCGAGCGTGCCCGGCGCAGTAGGGTTCTTACACGTGCAACCAGCTCCGTAAAATCAAAGGGCTTAATCAGGTAGTCATCTGCGCCAAGCTCCAGTCCTTTCACTTTGTCCCGCACGTTGTCCTTTGCGGTTAAAAACAGGACCGGTTCTTCGTGCCCGGACTCCCTCAGTGCGCTGATGATTTGCCACCCGTCGAGGAAAGGCAGCATCACGTCCAGTATTATCAAATCATACTGTCCCTTCGACGCGGCCCCGAGACCATCGCGGCCATTATTAAAGAGATCGGCCTGATAGCCTTCCTCAACCAGTCCCTGCTGCAGGTAACGACCTGTTTTTTGTTCGTCTTCAACGATTAAAATACGCTGCATGGTCAACTCGCTGATATGAAAGTAAAAATCTCACGCATGAGCTTTGGCTGTCCCCTAGCTGACCTGAGACGGAGCAAGCATTCCGAGCCACGCTACGGCGCCCAGAATGATAATCGCAACAACGAATTCTGTCAGGATGCTGTTTCGCATCAGGGCAACGCTGCGATCATAATTCCCTTCCCTGACCATAACTTCAAGCCGGGGACCCAGGTGAAACCGGTTTGCTGCAGCCAGAAGAAGCATCAGAACAAACAGAGCCGTCTTGGCAAGCAATATCCTCCCCCAGGAACTGTTGAATAAGGGAGTTAAGTTACCCTCAGCAATATACAGATAGTTGACCAGCGCACTCAGGATCAGGGCTACAACAATCACCGTTCCTGCCGTGGCAAATTTTGCCAGGGAGTCAGATATCACAATGACGCTCTGTGCATTATGCTCGTTTCTGCGCATCAGCAGGATAGCAAATGCAACCAGAGCACCTGTCCAGGCACCTGCAGCGCCGAGATGGGTCAGATCGCTCAGTAAATGGAGATAGTAATGCAGACCGTCATGCATAACGGCGTGTCCTCCCCAGGCAAGTGTAGCCAGCGCCACGCCCCCACTCATCGTCATCAGCAGGCAGGACAATACTCTCTTATTAGTGTAAAGGAACAAAGCACCGAGTGTGGTAAACAGGGCACAGAGCCTGACAATCCAGCTAATACCCACATCAGTTTCTTCTATCACCATCTCGATAACATGGATGGATAATTCTCTGAGGTCAGTTACTCCACTCATGGCATTAGATACCAGGAGCATATTAATGCCAGTAAGAATGATGCCTGTAACAACAGCAAAGGTTATAAACGACCTGAAATTAGTCAGGTTATAGGTTTCATGTCTGACACCGCTTATTCCATATATCTGAAAAAATGGCAATCCAAATATTACCATCAAATCCAGATAAAGAAGAAAACGAATAACAATCATAATCAGGTCGTTCATAATATTACTTCACTGTAAAGGTGTAATTACCGGTAATAGGGTGCGTATCTGAAGAAACAGCGCGCCAGTCAACACGATAAGTGCCAGCGGGTAAAGGCTCTCGCGGAATAATGACCATCGATTTAGGGTCAGCGCCTGGCGCCACTTTTGCCGCGACCGGCATCGGAGAATGTGATGACATGCCTTTCATACCCGTCATCGTTAATTTTGCACCTGAGAATTTCACGGTCAGATTTTCCGAGAAATTAAGCTGAATCTTTTCCGGGGCCGCTACGGCTGAATCAGCCTGTGGCACAGAGCTTTTTAATTCCGGATGGGCCATAGCAGAGAAAGCAACGCCCATAACGAGGCCACCTGTAAGAATGGCTTTATTTAAAATCGACATTTTATTTACCTGTTTAGTTGAGTGTTTTATATCAGTGCGTTAAAACCAGATTCTGGCTCCCGCCAGGAATACTACCTGATGGTCTTTCTCACCTTCTCTTTTCGCCATATCGGATGTTTTCCCGTAAAGTTGATTCCAGGAAACGCCTATATAGGGTGCAAACTCACGGCGTATTTCATAGCGCAGCCGGAGCCCCAGCTCTGTGTCAGTCAGTCCCCTGCCGCGACCCCGCGATTCATCATCCTGACTGTAGAAATTCACCTCATAGGATGGTTGGAGTATGAGCCGGTTAGTCAGTAAAACGTCGTATTCTCCTCCCAGACGAAGGGCAGCTTTTCCGCCATTACTGACAAAACCCGTAATTTCAGACTCAAAATTATAGAGTGCCAGCCCCTGAAAACCGACAGCAGCCCAGGTCCGGGCAGAAGCAGGTCTGAAATCCTGCCTGACACCCGCAACCAAATCCCACCATGGGCCAACCGCATGTCCCCAGAGTAACTGCGCTTCAGCCGCCTCCGTTTCCCCATTGCTTCGTTCACCTTCACTCTTTAGCCAAATCCGATCTGTGTCGCCTCCAATCCAGCTGTTAACACTCCAGCTGAAATTGTTGGTGTTATCCGACCGTTGCCATTCCAGTTGATCCAGCAGAACCAGATAATTAATCGCACTGTCGTGAATCGCATGCCCCTGTAAATTGCCGAATGCAGCCTTCCGGTCGGCATCGGTAACAGGCGGAATTGGCGTTCTGCTCTCAGTTACAATGGGCTCCATTGACGTCATCTCAGTGAAATTCTCATCTGCTGGCATCTGCATGGCAGACATGTCGTGCCCGGCGTGGGGATCTGCAGAGACGGAGCCCGCCGCAATAGAAAGCTGTGAGGTAAACAAACCGGCGACCAGAACAGGTATGGCCTTCAAATTTCTCTTCATTCGCATCATTCCTCCACCCGGACTTCACGAAACATTCCCATTTCCATGTGATAGAGCAAATGGCAGTGATACGCCCAGCGGCCAAGCGCATCTGCTGTCACTCTGTAACTGCGTTTTGTACCAGGGGGAACATCTATTGTGTGTTTACGAACCATGAAATTACCGTTTTCATCTTCCAGATCGCTCCACATACCATGCAGGTGAATGGGGTGAGTCATCATGGTATCGTTGATCAGCGTGATCCTGAGCCGCTCACCGTATTTCAGCAGCACCGGTGCGGCATCTGAAAACTTGATTCCGTTAAATGACCAGGCAAACTTTTCCATGTGGCCGGTTAAATGCAGTTCTATGGTACGGCCAGGTTCACGTCCGTCAGGATCCTCAAAGCGGCTTTTCAAATCCGCGTACGTGAGAACCTTTCTTCCGTTATTTCGAAGACCAATACCCGGATCATTTAATTTCGGAGAGACGCTCATCGCCTGCATATCAACCAGTGGGTTATCCGTTTCTGACGCAGGATGACTTTGCATATCCGGCATTCCGGCCATCCGGGAATGATCCATACCGGCCATGCTGCTGTGATCCATGGGCGCGGAGGATGTCCCGCTATCCGGAAGGTCAGCACCGTCCATAGACATCATCTCTCCGCTGTTATCCATGCCTCCCATCTGGCTGTGGTCCATTCCTGCCATATCATGTCCCATTCCCCCCATACCCATATCTTCCATGGTCAACAGAGGACGGGGATCGAGGGGGGGAACGGCAGCACTTAACCCCTCTCTCGTGGCCAGTGTCCCTCGAGCGTAACCGGTCCTGTCCATGGATTGTGCGAAGATGGTATAGGCCTCACCCTGAGGCTCCACAATGACATCATAGGTTTCGGCAACGGCAATCCTGAATTCGTCAACGGTAACCGGGTTTACATACTGGCCATCTGCAGCCACGACCGTCATTTTCAGCCCGGGGATACGGATATCGAAATAGGTCATTGCCGAGCCGTTGATAAACCGTAAGCGTATCTTTTCACCGGGACGGAACAGTCCGGTCCAGTTTTTCAGCGGGGCCTGCCCGTTCATGAGATAGGTGTAGGTGTAGCCACTGACATCCGCGAGGTCAGTCGGATTCATTTTCATTTCAGCCCACATTTTCCGATCGGCAATGGTGGCTGACAGCCCCCTGGTATTCACGTCGCGGAAAAAAGAGCCAACGGTTGGTTTATTGAAATTGTAGTAATCCGACTGTTTTTTTAATTTTTTCAGCAGGCTGTGAGGATTTTCATCGGTCCAGTCAGACAACATGACCACATGCTCACGATCGTAAGCAAACGGTTCTGGCTCCCTGGCATCGATGATAATGGCACCGTATACCCCCTCCTGTTCCTGCAGACCGGAATGGCTGTGGTACCAGTAAGTCCCGTTCTGCTTAACCTTAAAGGTGTAAACGTAGGTATCATCAGGCTCTATGCCCATAAAACTCAGCCCCGGAACACCATCCATATTGGCCGGAAGAATAATGCCGTGCCAGTGAATGGACGTCTGTTCATTAAGACGGTTTTTGACCTTCAGGGTAATGGTGTCACCTTCTTTCCAGCGAAGAACGGGCCCCGGCAGGCCTCCATTGATTGTTTTGGCCTGACGCTCACTGCCCGTGATATTGACGGCCGTTTCACCAATGGTCAGGTCAAACTGAGTACCCTGCAGGGATGCGGCAACTGGCAGGCTCAGACTGGAACGCGCATTGAAACTCCATACGCCAAGACTTCCGGCTACGCCAGAGAGGGTTAACCCCTTCAGGAAAGTTCGTCGAGACGTTTTCAACAGCATGCGCATTCCCTTATTTAAAGTATGGTTACTGACAGAATTCGAGAACCGATTTAAATTAAATTACTGGTTCATCCACTTACAATGAAATGAATCTAGCACACCTTAAGAAACAAATTCATTACAATCGTGTAATGTACATAGCTGTATTACATTTACGTCATCTTCCCCACAGGTTGATTATTTTTATATATGATCATAAGGACATCTTTTATGTACCTCAGAAGGTAATTACACATGAATATATTAATCACGACCACTGCGTTTACAGCTTTATTTTGTGGGGCAGCTTTTGCTCAGTCCAGTGATATTGCCCATGAAGCACATCGATTTGTTAATAATGCCTCAGCCGTCAGTCATGTGAATTCCTCGACGCATGAAAACTTACCGGACAGGGTTAATAAAAACAACACGCCCTCATTCTCTGAAATGAATGAACATGAAAGGGCCATTGTTGCTCATTCATTTATGAACAACAGCGCGTCCTATGCGCATCAGAAAATGATTGAGGAACATAAAAAAATGCTGTCCGGCAGTGATGCAAATTCAAAGACCTCGTCTTCTTCTTTTAACGAACTGAATGCCGGAGAAAAAGCCGCTCTCGTGCATGAGCAGGTCAATAATGCCGGTGCGGAAGCACATCAGACGCAGGCAAGAAAGCTTCGCGGGCTGTATTCGACCAGGTAACTGCAGGCGGGTTAGTGCTTAGCGTCAGGTGCGCAGCAGGGCTTTACTGACGGGTTACGTAGCAGGACATGAGCCCCATATTGCTCTGCCGTAACCTGTTTCAGTCCCGTTAATCATCACCGTCGGGCTGGTCATACAGTTCCCAGAGCTTCAGGAGCAAACGGGAAACAAGATATGTTACAAAAATGACGACCATCAACGGTGCTCCCGATTAACTGACAGATGACACGCCTCCTGAAAACCCCTAGCATACGCCGCAGTGTTCATGCTAACGGCGAATTCCAGTAAATGTATTCTACCGATGTCGTAAAAGAAAATGCCTACCTTTCAGCCACCCGCTCGGGGCTGGAATCGAACGAGATCGCTACTCTTCAGCGCTCCTTGCCTTCCCGGTTTAATCTGCGGCATTTGAAAAAAAATGAATCATTAAAACTCGTACTGCAAAAGAAAGCGGGAAAATCACGTGTCGTGGCCTATAAATTTACGTCCGGTTCATTTAATTACACGGCGTATCGTATATCAGATAAAAAGTTCTATAACCTTTCCGATACTTCCGGGAAAGGCAGTCTCGATTATCCGTTACCGGCCACAGCAAGACTCAGTTCGCCTTTCAATCCTGCAAGACTTAACCCGGTATCGGGAAAAGTGAGTCCCCATAATGGCATTGATTATTCCATGCCCATGAACACGAAAATAGTCAGCGTCATCGACGGAAAAATCACCCGGGCCGAATACAACAGTACCATGGGATATTTTGTTGAAGTAACGGGAAAAGCCGGTGTTAAAACTCGCTATCTCCACCTCAATAAAATACTCGTTACTAAAGGGGCCAGGGTTACACGGGGAGGTGCTATTGCGTTATCCGGTAACAGCGGACGTTCATCCGGTCCTCATCTGCATTACGAGCTGGTCATCAATAACAACCCTGTTAACTCTCTGGCGTTCCGGGCAGCGGCACCCGCTGATAACAAACTCGAACAGCATGCCTTTGCGCATGTCAGAGACTACGAACGATACCTGGACTGATAACGGGACCGCGACGCGGCCCCGTCTGCCGGATTAATTTTTTTTATCGTTTTCACTTCCGTGATGTTGATGATCTCCATGCCCTCCGTGGCCGTGGAAAAGATGCATTAGCGGGCAGACCAGCAATAACAGATATGGCCAGTAACCTGCCACATGTGACCAGTGTTCGCGCAGGAGGGCAAATGCCGCGATCGCGGCGACAGCAATAAGCGCATAGGTGGTACTTTTCATACTGGACTCCTTCTGTTCGTAACTGACCCTTCACTCAGTGTTATTTCCCGAGCCTGACACTTTTCAGACGCAACGCATTCACAATGACGCTGACGGAGGAAAGAGCCATGGCCGCCGCCGCAATAACTGGCGACAGCAGTATTCCATACACTGGATAAAGCAGACCTGCAGCCACAGGCACGCCAAGTGCGTTGTAGATAAATGCAAAAAACAGATTCTGTCGGATATTTTTCATGGTGATCTCTGACAGATGACGGGCCCTGTTCAGTATCATCAAGTCGCCTTTGAGAAGGGTGACTCCGGCACTTTCAATTGCCACATCTGTACCCGTTCCCATAGCTATGCCCACGTCAGCCGCTGCCAGCGCCGGGGCATCATTTACACCGTCCCCCGCCATCGCAACCACATGACCAGACGCTTTCAGTCGGGTTATCACTGCTTTTTTGCCGTCAGGCAGAACCCCGGCTTCAACCTCATCTATTCCCAGTTTCCGTGCGACTGCTTCAGCAGTAAGCTGGTTATCCCCGGTGAGCATAACAATGCGGATCCCCGCCTGACGCAAAGCTTTAAGCGCATCCGGCGTGGTTGCTTTCACGGGATCCGAGATAGCTATCAGGCCTGCAAGGTACCCATCTGTGGCCACATAGATAACGGTAGCGCCTTCCATCCGCAACGTATCCGCAACGGCCTTTTGATTATCAATAACGATACTGTTTTCCTGCATAGCCAGTTCATTACCAATAACAACCCGTTGACCTTCAACATCGCCTGAAACACCTTTCCCCGACGGAGCATTGAAATCACTGACTGCGGGTATCATGATCCCCCTGTGCTGGGCTGCCCGGACTACAGCCATACCCAGCGGATGCTGCGAGCCTTTTTCCACTGCGGCCGCTACACGTAAAAGAGATGCTTCCCCACCCGGATTGAGACTGATAATCCCTGTCACCGTAGGCGAACCTTCCGTGAGCGTGCCTGTTTTGTCGACAACCAGCGTGTCCACTTTTTCAAGACGTTCAAGGGCTTCGGCATTCCTGATTAACACCCCGGCCTGGGCTCCTTTGCCTACCCCCACCATTATCGACATCGGTGTGGCCAGCCCCAGTGCGCAGGGGCAGGCAATAATCAGGACCGACACAGCCGCAATCAGACCGTGCGCCATCCTGGGCTCGGGCCCCCAGACAGACCAGATCACGAAAGCAACAACCGCGATAAGTATCACCAGAGGAACAAACCAGCCTGAAACGCTGTCAGCCATTCTCTGGATGGGGGCACGCGAACGCTGTGCATCAGCGACCATCTGAACAATTCGTGAGAGCATCGTTTCATCACCGACTTTCTCTGCACGGATGATAAGACTACCTGTCTGATTAATCGTCCCCCCAATGACAGGGTCACCCTTCGTTTTGGTAACCGGCATAGACTCCCCGGTCACCATCGATTCATCAACGGTTGTTTTGCCTTCGATCACGATACCGTCGACCGGAATACTCTCTCCAGGTCTGATGCGGAGCTTATCGCCAGGCAGGACATCTTCCGCATTAATATCCGTTTCATGACCGTCATGATCCAGCCGTCTGGCGGTTTTGGGGGCAAGGTTCAGAAGCGCAGTAATGGCGCCTGAGGTTTGTTCCCGTGCCCGCAGCTCAAGAACCTGTCCCAGCAGAACAAGCACCGTAATAACTGCTGCGGCTTCAAAATAAACGGCCACCAGGCCATCCATGTTTCTGAACGATGCAGGAAACCAGGAGGGGAAGACGGTTGCAATGACGCTGTAAACCCAGGCTACGCCGGTCCCCATTGCAACAAGGGTAAACATATTCAGGGAGCGGTTACGTAACGACATTCCGGCCCGGGCGAAGAATGGCCAGCCACACCACAACACGACAGGGGAGGCCAGAAGCAACTGCAGCCATGTGTTGTACTGTGGCGGTACTGTATTCCTCAAGTCGGGAAACAGATGAGATCCCATTTCGAGTACCAGAACCGGAAACGCCAGCAACAACCCCAGCCAGAAGCGTCTTGTCATGTCGTGAAGTTCATCACTCGGCCCCGTGGATGCCGTAGCTACGAGCGGCTCCAGTGCCATTCCACAGACAGGACAGCTTCCGGGACCACTGCGGCGTATCTCCGGGTGCATCGGACATGTCCACACACCTTCAGAATTCTCTTTTTCCGCCTGGTGGTGAGGCTGTTTTATCTGATCAGGGCTGACTTCGTGATGATCGTGGTGATGGTGATGGGAATGTTCACTGGCATCTTCGGTAAGATAACGATCGGGATGGGCTTTAAATTTACTCTCACAGCTGGCGGAGCAGAAATAAAGTTGATGGTCCTGGTATCGAATGCTGCTGTGCGCCCTGTCGGGCAGGATGGCCATCCCGCACACGGGATCTCTCACCTTATGCAATACGTGGCCCTCGTCCGGGGATAATGTCTGCTCAGAAGCAGTCTGGTTGTTGTGTTGCACTGCATTGTCATTTTTCACAGTAACTCTCCTTATGCATACCGAAGCATCTTCTGTCTTCAGGGTATGTCATGGATGCGATTACCACGAATATCGCCGGCACAGGAGTGCCTGCTACCGGCGTCCCGTTATCAGCCGTTCCGCTGACTATTCGATTCGCTGGAAGACTTTTTTACTTCCATCTGGTGAGAATGCGATAACATCGTAAGCCTCTTTTCGGGCTCCCATCTCCATTCCAGGACTTCCTGCTGGCATACCGGGGGTGGCGAGACCGTATATACCCGAACCAGACTGCATTGCCTTATGTATCGTTGTCGCAGGCACATGGCCTTCAATGATCAAATTACCGGCAACCGCGGTATGACAACTTCGTAGTCCTGCAGGAATAGCATGCTTTTCTTTCAGGGCTGACAGCGCCTGATCATTCATGACGTGAGTTCGTACTTCAAACCCGTCTTTTTCCATCGCTTTGCCCCACAGGGAACAACAGCCACAGTTTTCAGATTTGTACATATCAATCACTTTTTCACTCGCCATCGCGGGTAGTGAAAGGCCGAGAGCCAGCGCCATTAGAACCACTTTTTTCATACTCACCTCTGTATATTATCGATATAAACCCTGACGTCAGGGTGAATCAGTAAAGAAGGACACCCACAGGGGGTGCCCTTTCAGGTTCAGGACATGCTTTTTTTATGTTTGCGCAGCCAGATTAATTTGTAGGCGGCAGGAATAATGAACAGGGACAGCAGCGGAGCCGTGATCATCCCACCAATCATGGGTGCCGCGATACGGCTCATGACTTCTGAACCTGCACCGGTTCCCCAGAGTATTGGCAGCAGACCCGCAATGATCACCGCCACGGTCATGGCTTTCGGCCGGACACGCAGTACGGCACCATGATAGAGGGCTTCATCAAGGCCTTCCGGTGTGAACGTCTCTTTACGGGACAATTCCGGGTGCGCTTCAATGGCATGACGCAGATACATCAGCATGACCACGCCAAACTCTGCTGCCACCCCGGCCAGGGCGATAAACCCGGTTCCGGTCGCCACTGACATATGGAAGCCCTGCCAGTACAGGAACCATATCCCGCCAACCAGGGCAAACGGCAGGCTCATCAGGATCAACAGGGCTTCATCAACCCTGCGGAATGCCAGATATAACAGGATGAAGATGATCATCACCGTCATCGGTACCATCAGTTTTAATTTCTTATTGGCGTGCTCGAGTAATTCAAACTGTCCTGAGAATGCCACACTGGTCCCCGGTCTCAGTTTCACTTTCTCACTGATGGCCGTCTTAATATCGTTCACCACCGACACCATGTCCCTGCCGCGGGCATCAACATAAATCCAGCTGGCTGGCCGGGCATTTTCGGTTTTCAGCATGGTTGGTCCGGAAACGACCTTAATATCGGCAACATCGCCCAGCGTAATTTGCTGCTTCATTGGGGTCAGGATTGGCATCTCTCTCAACGCCTGCGGACTGTTACGGTAATCCTGCGGATAGCGAATGTTAATAGGGTACCGGGCCACGCCTTCAACCGTCTCACCCACCATAGCCCCACCGATTGCTGAAGAGACGAACAGCTGGACGTCGCCCACAGTCATCCCGTACCGGGAAGCTTTTTCCCGGTTAATGTCCACATCAATATAACGTCCACCTTCCAGTCGTTCAGCCAGTGCGGAAACCACACCAGGTACGGTTTTAGCGACTGCTTCGATACTCTGTGCTGTTACATCGATATCCGACAGAACAGTACCCGATACCTTAATACCTATCGGACTTTTAATGCCGGTTGAGAGCATATCAATACGGTTACGGATAGGCGGTACCCAGAGGTTGGCCAGACCCGGTAAACGGACGGTCCTGTCGAGTTCTTCAATAATCTTGTCAATCGTCATGCCTGGACGCCACTGATCCTCAGGTTTGAGCTGGATCGTGGTTTCCACCATTTCAAGCGGTGCGGAATCCGTTGCGGTCTCTGCTTTACCGGTCTTGCCAAATACAGAGGCCACTTCAGGAACGCTTTTGATTAACTTGTCCGTCGTCTGCAGGAGTGCTGCAGCTTCTGCCGGAGAGACGCCAGGCAATGTTGATGGCATATACAGCAGGTCGCCCTCATTAATCTTCGGCAGAAACTCCCCCCCCACCTGACTCAATGGCCATATAACGGTGAAAATGGACAAGGCCGCAACCAGCAGGGTTGTTTTTGGCCAATGGAGGACCCGCAGCAGCAATGGATGATACGCTTTGATCAGCACCCGGTTCAGGGGGTTACTGGTCTCGGCAGGAATTTTTCCCCGGATCCAGAATCCCATCAAGATCGGAATGACAATGATGGCCAGCGCGGCCGCTCCCGCCATGGAGTACGTTTTCGTGAATGCCAGCGGGCCAAACAGACGTCCTTCCTGACCTTCCAGGGTAAAGATAGGAATAAAGGACAGGGTGATGATCAGCAGGCTGATAAACAGTGCGGGTCCCACTTCCACGGAGGCGTCGGTAATCACCTTCCAGCGGGTGGCGTTGTCAATCTGCTCACCCGGATGCTGATGATCCCACTCCTCAAGCCGTTTATGCGCATTCTCAATCATCACAATGGCGGCATCCACCATCGCACCGACGGCAATAGCTATCCCTCCCAGCGACATGATATTGGCGTTTAGTCCCTGGAAGTGCATGACGATAAAGGCGATACACAGGCCAAGCGGCAGAGAGATAATCGCCACCAGGGCAGAACGTACGTGCCACAGGAACAGGGCACAGACGATGGCCACCACGAAAAACTCTTCCAGAAGTTTGGAACTGAGGTTATCAATCGCCCGGTCGATTAACTGGCTGCGATCGTAGGTGGTCACGATTTCAACGCCTTCCGGCAGACTGGCCTTCAGCGTGTCCAGTTTATCCTTGACTGCTGTGATAACGTCGCGCGCATTTTTACCCGACCGCAGGATCACCACGCCGCCAGCAACTTCCCCCTGGCCGTTCAGTTCAGCAATACCACGCCGCATTTCAGGCCCGGTCTGCACGCGGGCAACATCCCGCAGATAAACCGGCACGCCGTTCTCGCCTGTTTTCAGGACGATGTTATTAAAATCATCAATGCTCTGCAGATAGCCGCTGGCGCGGACCATATACTCCGCTTCGGCTATTTCAACGGATGAACCACCGGCTTCCTGGTTAGATGATTCAAGAGCCTGTTTCACTTCGGGCAGGCTGATCCCATACTGGGACAGTTTTACCGGATTGACCTGAATCTGGTACTGCTTCACCACGCCACCGACCGAGGCTACCTCAGCCACGTTCGGGATGGTCTTCAGTTCAAATTTCAGAAACCAGTCCTGCAGAGAACGCAGTTCTGAAAGGTCGTGTTTTCCGCTGCGATCGACCAGGGCATATTCAAATATCCAGCCCACTCCCGTGGCGTCCGGGCCGATTTCAGAGCTCACACCCGCAGGCAGTTTGCCCTGAACCTGATTCAGGTATTCCAGCACGCGCGAACGGGCCCAGTACAGATCGGTGCCGTCTTCAAAAATGACATACACATACGAATCACCGAACTGTGAAAAGCCACGCACGGTTTTTGCGCCAGGTACGGACAGCATGGTGGTGGTAAGCGGATAGGTGACCTGGTTTTCTACAATCTGCGGGGCCTGTCCGGGATAGCTGGTTTTAATAATGACCTGCACATCTGACAGGTCAGGCAGCGCATCGACCGGCGTGTTAATTATCGTCCATGTGCCCCAGATGCTGAGAAACAGTGCGCCCATCATGACCAGGAAACGGTTGGCGACAGAGCGCCGGATAATCCATTCAATCATCGTCGTCTCCTCAGTGCCCTGAATGCATATTTACAGGCTGCTCAGACATTGCTGGCATACTGTTTTCTGTTTTTTCAGGGTGGCGCATACGTTCCAGCGCGCCCGTAATATTGGCTTCGGAGTCAATGAGGAACAGGCCACTGACCACCACGGTATCGCCTTCATTCAGGCTGGAGCCAATGCCGGACTGTTGCTGTGATTCATGCAGAACGTGGATCTGTTTCGGCACAAACTTGCCTTCATCATCAACAGTAATCACGCGCTGTTCTTTGCCGGTATCGATAACGGCCTGGCTTGGTATCAGCAGCATCTCCTGGCTTTGGGTATTCAGTTTGAGATAGGCATTCATGCCTGGCTTGAGAAACTCATCCTTGTTAGAAACCTGGAGGCGGACCTGAAGCGTGCGGGTTGTCTGATCCACGCTGGGAAGAATGTTCCATTTTTCGACATGGAATGTTTTATCCGGATAAGCCGGTACCGAAATTTCAAACTGCGACGTATCTTTCAGCAGATAGGCGATAGATTCTGGCACTGCAGCGCTGATCCAGACCGGGTCCATCCCCTGAATCTGAGCCACCACCTTATCTTTCGAAATATTCATGCCGGTGCGCAGGTCAAATGCAGTAATGACACCATCAATAGGTGCTTTAATGGTAAAACGGGTCTGGATTGTGCGGGTTGAACGCAGCCTTTGAATATCTTCTTCCGGCATACCAGCCAGACGAAGTCGCTCCAGAACCCCTTTTATCTGGGTTGGCGTACCGCCTGTACCGGATAACAGCAGAAACTCACTTTGTGCCTCAACCCATTCAGGAATGGTGATATCGATAAGCGGAGTGCCTTTCTTCACATGATCGCCAATCGTCAGGGGATACACTTTTTCGACGAAACCATCAGAACGCGCCTGCACAATGACAAACTGATATTCGTTGTAACTGACATTAGCCGGGATTGTCTGAGAATAATTCAGCATTCCTCGCGTGACTTTTTGCGTTTTTAATCCCAGATTCTGAACCTGAGTTGGATCGATACGGATCCCGCCACTGCTTTTATCGCCACTTTCATCAGCATATTTCGGCACCAGGTCCATATCCATAAAGGGAGATTTTCCGGGTTTATCAAATTTAGTATCCGGTTTCATCGGGTCATACCAGAAAAGTACCTTTTTCTCCGGTGCCTTTTGTTCTGTTTGTACTGTTTTTTGTGATGAGTTTAAATACTGCCAGGCAGTAACCGATATCAGCCCTCCTGCTATGAGGCTGCTGATAATTATTGCAGCATATTTTATCTTTAAAGAAGCCATACAATTTCTCGCTGAAAAATCAAAACACCTGGCATATGCGCCCGATCATTAATTCACAGTAATCCCATAATGAATGTTCAGGCGCACTGGATGTATTCGCTCCGGAGTGTCAATCAGGATTGCGTAACGTTAATGCTTTTGAGTAAGGAGATATTGCCCTGCTGAATAAACGAGAAATCGACATGGTTGCCGGTTTTCAGGGCATTGATAGCGTCGTCTGCATTAACAAAAGTGAAGCGCATGGTCATTGCAGGCCAGCCCACCGCCGGGATTGCTTCATGCGAAATGGTGATCTTTTTACTATTCATATCAATTTCTTTAACGATACCGGTGCCCTTGATAACCTGCTGTACCGAAGCATCACTGGCAGCATTCATATCGCCATGCTGATGTGTTTCAGCATTAAGACCGGCAGAAAACATGACAGAGAAGGCACCAAATAAAACGGCTTTAAGTGAATTACGCATTTTTAATTTCCTGATTAATTGAATAAATTTACTCTACCCAACCGCCACCCAGCGCGGTAAACAGATTAATTTCGTTAACCTGTCGGGAATAGGTAAGATCGAGAATGGTTTGCTGCGTCGCGAAGAGGGAACGTTCTGCATCCAGCACTTCGATGTAACTGACAGCACCACTTGCATACAATCCTCTGGCACGCTGTAGAGTTATCTGTAGTGAATCAAGATAACGCTGCTGTGACTCAAGTTGCTGGCTAAGGCTGTCGCGCAGCGCAAGCGTGTCGGAAACATCTTTAAAGGCTGACTGAATTTTTTGTTCGTAATTAACCACCGACTGTTGCTGGCGAATTTCAGCCAGCTTCAGATTGGCTTTGTTCCTGCCAGCATTAAATATAGGAATTTCAATTTTAGGAATAAAATTCCACATTCCACTTCCTGACGTAAAGAGGCTGGACAGCTCCGTACTGCTTGAGGAGAGACCACTGGTCAGGGTAATGGACGGGAAAAAAGCCGCTCGCGCTGCGCCAATATTGGCATCAGCCGCTTTCAACTGGTATTCCGCTTCCATAATATCCGGACGCTGCAGCAATATTTGTGACGACAGATTTGGTGGCAATTTTACTGGTGCGATCTCCCCACCTTTCATCCCTTTTTCTGACGGAACTGCGCGGTACGTTCCAAGCACCAGTTGCAGGGCATTGTTTGCCTGAGCCAGATCGCCTTCTCGTTTGGCTATTTCGGCGCGGGTACTTTCGATTTGCCCCCTGGCTTGTTCAAGCGCCAGAACGTTCGTACTCCCGGTCACCAGTTGTTGCTCAACGAATGCATAAGACTGTTCATAATTTTTCAGCGTTTCCCGCGCAATACGGAGTTGTTCGTACGCCAGTTGCTGGCTGAAATAGCTCTGTGAAACGTTGGAGACCAGCAGGATGTGTACGGCACGACGGGCTTCTTCGCTGGCAAAGTAGTTCTGGCGATCAGCCTCACTCATGTTCTTAAGTTTGCCAAAAAAATCGAGCTCATAGCTGAGCTCCAGACCCGCGTCGTACTCCTGCGTGGTCGGCTTGTCACCTTTCAGACCACCGCTGTATGTAATCCCGGATGAGGCATTCAGTTGGGGATAACGATCTGCATCCGTGACGTTGAACTGGGCCCGGGCCTCTTCAACCTTCAGGGCAGCCATTCTCAAATCACGGTTATTATTCAGGGCTTCACCGATCAGCCTGCTGACCTGGGGATCGACAAAAAAGTTTCGCCAGCCCGTATCCTGATAGCTGTTTACCGCAGGCGTCAGACTGTTTTTAGACAATGAAAACTGCTGGGGAACCGGAGCTGGCGGACGCTGATATTCAGGTGCCAGAGAAACACAACCTGCCAGGATGAATATGGTACTGATGCTAAGTAATTTTAATTTGAACATAACGCTTCTCGTACAGGCAGACCTGGTAAATGGTTCAATCGAAGTCCAGAGTATTGATAGGGATACTTTACCGAACGCTCTCTGTTTGCCGGGTGACAGGATAATGACAATGTTGTCATTTTTGCTGTAATCCGTTGATAACGATCGTGGGCGCAATAGAATGACATTAGCAACCAGCCGGGGAGCAAGATGAAAATATTGATCGTCGAAGACGAAATTAAAACAGGTGAATATCTCAGCAAAGGGCTTACAGAAGCAGGGTTCGTAGTGGATCACGCTGATAATGGTCTTACCGGATATCATCTCGCCATGACCGCCGAGTATGATTTAGTCATTCTGGATATCATGCTACCTGATGTGAACGGCTGGGATATCATCCGTATGCTGCGCACTGCCGGAAAGGGTACGCCGGTCTTACTGCTGACGGCCCTGGGCACGATCGAACACAGGGTCAAAGGACTGGAGCTGGGTGCGGACGATTATCTGGTTAAACCCTTTGCGTTTGCCGAACTGCTCGCCCGGGTGAGAACTCTTCTGAGGCGGGGAAACACGATGATCACGGAAAGCCAGTTTAAGGTGGCTGACCTCTCTATTGATCTCGTATCCAGAAAAGTCAGCCGCGCCGGGAACCGCATTGTGCTCACCAGTAAAGAGTTCAGCCTGCTGGAATTCTTCATTCGCCATCAGGGAGAAGTTCTTCCCCGCTCCCTGATTGCCTCTCAGGTCTGGGACATGAATTTTGACAGCGACACTAACGCGATTGATGTCGCAGTAAAGCGACTCCGCGCTAAAATAGACAACGATTACGAGACAAAACTGATCCAGACAGTGCGGGGCGTGGGCTACATGCTGGAGATCCCGGATGCATAGCAAACCGTCCAGACGACCTTTCTCACTCGCTCTGCGGCTGACCTTTTTTATCAGCCTGTCCACAATACTGGCGTTTATCGCCTTCACCTGGTTTATGCTGCATTCTGTTGATAAGCATTTTGCCGAGCAGGATGTCAGCGATCTGCAACAAATCAGCACCACACTAAACCGTATCCTGCAGTCTCCGGTTGATCCGGATGAAAAGAAAATAAGCAAAATAAAGGAATCGATCGCCAGCTACCGTAACGTTGCTCTTTTGCTACTTAATCCCCGGGGAGAGGTGCTGTACAGCTCTGTGCAGGGGGCTGCTTTACGCTCTGCTGTGAGTTCAGCCGATTTTAGCGAGCATAGCCGTGCACGTGATGTCTTTCTCTGGACGGTGGAGGATCCTGCGAGACCGATGGATACCGGGTCTGAAATGAAGATGGAAACATACCGGATTATCGCCTCCTCTGGCCAGGCGATATTTCAGGGCAAACAGCAGAATTATGTCATGCTGACTGGCCTCTCCATTAATTTCCATCTCCATTACCTCGATGCGCTGAAAAAAAATCTGATTGCGATCGCCGTCGTGATAAGCCTGCTGATTGTTCTGATCATTCGCATCGCTGTCCGTCAGGGGCACCTGCCCCTTCGTAATGTCAGCAATGCCATTAAAAACATCACCTCCGAGAATCTTGATGCGCGGCTGGAACCGACACGCGTTCCCATTGAGCTGGAGCAACTGGTTATCTCGTTCAATCATATGATTGGAAAGATTGAGGACGTCTTTACCCGCCAGGCCAATTTCTCTGCCGATATCGCGCATGAGATCAGAACGCCCATCACCAATCTGGTGACGCAGACTGAAATCGCACTGAGTCAGGATCGAACCCAGAAGGAACTTGAGGATGTCCTCTACTCCAGTCTTGAAGAGTATAACCGGATGACCAAAATGGTCAGCGACATGCTGTTTCTGGCACAGGCGGACAATAACCAGCTTATACCTGACAGGGTCCGTTTTGACCTCAGAGCAGAAGTCATGAAAGTCTTCGAGTTTTTCGAAGCCTGGGCCGAAGAACGCAATATCACGCTCAAATTTAACGGGATGCCCTGCCTGGTTGAGGGAGATCCACAAATGTTCAGAAGAGCGATCAATAATCTGTTATCCAATGCCCTGCGTTATACCCCGGAGGGACAGGCCATCACCGTCTCAATAAGAAAGCAGGAGAGCTTTTTTGACCTTGTGATTGAAAATCCAGGGAAACCGATCCCTGAAGAACATTTATCAAGGCTGTTTGACCGTTTTTATCGGGTGGATCCATCCAGACAACGAAAAGGAGAAGGCAGCGGCATCGGCCTTGCGATTGTGAAGTCAATCGTGGAAGCACATCACGGAAGAGTGCAGGTGGAATCAGACGTACGCTCCACGCGTTTTATCTTATCCGTGCCCAGACTGGAGAAAATGATCCCGGAAACCCAATGCTGAAAATAAAGATGTAAATGACAAAGATGTCATTAGCCTGTCATGCAGCAAACAGAAGCCATTCGATATAATTCGTGCAACTTATCAGGAAGGCTGGATTGCTTCATCAATACCCGGCGTCAGAGTACGCCAGGAAATGAATATCCAGCCCTCTTCCGGAGAAATAAACGCTGCCGAACTTGTTTCAGTTATGGAACTGAAAACACCGGTTGTACTTCCCCGGACATCACTAATTCAGAAATGGAGAGTTATCATGAAAAATATCGTATTAGCATCTTTGCTGGGCTTTGGTTTAATTTCATCGGCCTGGGCCACTGAAACCGTGAATATCCATGATCGCGTCAACAATGCACAGGCTCCTGCTCACCAGATGCAGTCTGCTGCGGCTCCTGTCGGGATCCAGGGGACTGCTCCTCGTATGACCGGTATGGACCAGCATGAACAGGCCATTATTGCTCATGAAACCATGACGAACGGCTCGGCGGATGCGCACCAGAAAATGGTGGAAAGTCATCAGAAGATGATGGGAAATAACACGGTATCCACGACCGTCCCGTCAACGTCTTACGCGGCGATGAATGAGCATGAAAGAGCAGCGGTTGCCCATGAATTCATGAATAACGGGCAATCCGGCCCACATCAGGCCATGGCCGAAGCGCACCGCCGCATGATCAATGCAGGCTGAATGCGACGGTAGTATCCGTGCTGTTACCTTTTCCCTGATAGATTTTCCTGAAACAACGTTGCTACATTTTTGCCCCCCGTCAGGGCAATGCCGATCAGTTAAGGATCGGTTGACCGATCCTTAAACTGCGGCACTATAACGGCTTCCACAACAGGGAGCCG
>ERZ1035032.143-NODE-143-length-59167-cov-9.292716_pt1 | contig 59167 bp, 68 predicted proteins | sample MGYA00520693_ERZ1035032 | MGnify/ENA primary metagenome ERZ1035032 (study PRJEB33766, sample SAMN09781740) | gut metagenome | biome: gut microbiome | host: Homo sapiens | place: Madagascar | study: EMG produced TPA metagenomics assembly of the PRJNA485056 data set... | reverse complement strand
CTTAATAATCTTTTACGTCTACAGCGTGAGCATTGATTTCCTTAGAGTAGGAAATATGTACCCGTGCACTTCCTAGATCTGACTCACACAAGACTTCCAACCTATACGTTTTACCTGGAGTTACACCCACATATCTTGTCTTAGAATCAGCGGCGTTTGCCCTTACCTCAACAACACTCCAAATTTTATTATGCTTGCCATTTAAATAAGAGTTTACACTTGCATACGAATAAAAGTTATCATCTGACTCAATAATCTCAGCAAAGCAGAATACTTTTACCACCTTGACTCCACGTGGTATAGTAAGATCTATATATTTATTGGTATAATCCTGGGCCTCATAGAGTATAGTTTCTTTATCTGGCAAAACAGCGTTTATCGTTGTACTGAACGAAACATTACTACTAATATTAAAGTTATAAGGGTTAGATACTGTTGTTTTATTAGCCATAGTTAGTCACTAGCTATGACCTAAGTTTATTCTAAGTTAATCCATATAAAAACAAATAATATCATTCTAAAGTTATAGCTATTTGTTTCCCGTAATTGCTTGTAAAATAATCAATATATTTTTCATCATTTCCAAGATCAAACTGATAGAAACATACTTGATTAGCATTTTCGCTATGTGAACTAGCAGTAGTATTAAAAATAGTGTTATCTATGATAACCTTATCAACATCTACATGCTTCCTAAAAACAATCATTAAAAAAAGTTCCGAAATATAACTACCATCATCAAAATAACGGATTGCAATACTACCAATTTCTATTCCTTTATAAGTAGATGGAGAACAAGTTCCAAATAGTACTGGCGCTATCGCATTGTTATTATATCCATAAAAAACTGCCATTGTCCCAGCTGATAGTGGTCTATCATATCCATCAACTGTAACAAGAATATCGGTACTTTCAGATGTGCATTCTGCACCAAAACCTATATCTTTAGTGATATTAAAAGTATAAGGATTACTTACGGATGAACTCATTGTTAATCTCCTTCTATATTAGCTACAACTAGTAGTATATAGAGAAGATATTTATATTAATTGATTCTCAATAATCTGTTACATCTGGAGTGTGAGTATTAATTTCGGCAGAATAATAAACATATCCTGACACGTTATCATCAGGAAAACTATCACTAATTTCTAATATTATAGTATAATCTTTTCCTGGTGTTACGCCAATATACATTTGTTCAGTATCATAGCCTGCACCTTGAATTGCCCATGTTTTTTGTGATGCTTGACAATATAATCTAGAATTGTATTTAGCTAATCTACTGAAAATACCTGCTAAGACAACTCTACATCCAGCTGGAGCTGTAAAACTGCTTATAGAAGGATCCATATCTTCAGTAATCTCTAATAACTTAGTGCTAGCTTCTGGTAATGCAGGCTGCGCATTTGCACTAAATGTAGTATTAGAACTTATTGAGAATCTATAAGGATTACTAATACTACTAGCATGTAGCTGTAATTTTATTTCATTAAAGCTATCATTGTTATAGTAGTCATTACAACATTCTGAAGGAGAAATACAATGAGCCGCCGTTTGATTTAATAAACTTAGGCCACGATTTCTCCTTTCCAAATTTTGTTGTTGATTGAGCGGTAATGCCCCCCCCTATGGTAGGGTTGAGAGCTAAAATGTTTATTGATATTCATAGTAATATACTATGACATCTATAACAAGATTAAATCATATAGTTTTAATAATCAGTTACATTTGGTGTTTTATTATTAATAGATGCCGAATAATAAATAGTACACCTAGGATCGTCTCCTCTACCCATAAGTCTTATTTTATAAGACTTACCAGGCGTTACACCTACATATGTAATATCGGAAAATCCGTCTGGACCTCCATCATTCTCATACCAGTTTTTATTAGTGTCTAAATTACGTACTCTAACGTATGCTCCCATATTCTCACTGTCTGGCCCAGAATCTATTGTCAATAAAACAACTTTACAACCTGACGGTACAAGAATTGTTCTACTTTCTGCATTTCTTAAAGTTACTAAAATAGTATCTTTGTCAGGAAGAATGGGGGTTATAGTTGAACTCGTAAAACTTGTATTATTTTTTATATTAAAACTATATGGATTAGATACTGTTGTAGAACTCATTATAGACATTCCTCCCTATGTATACATAAAAGTAATCACTTCCAGTATTCATAAAGAAAAGTGCCTATTAGCATTCAAGGATTATTAATATAATTTTAACTCATACGTATTGTTAGGGTACCATGGTGCTTCGATTGTAGCGTTCTGCAATGTATATGAATAGTTCATACCATTCATGCCCATCATAGGAATAGTTACGGTAACGCCTGAAGTTTCTAAAACAATGGCATTTCCAACGCTTTTATTAACAATTATCTGCCATGCTGGAAACCCATTAACATTATTAGAAATAGCACTAGCATAAAGTATAGCAAGTATATTTGCACCTTTAAAAACCGTAGGATTTAAAGTTCCAAAACTTGCAGTATTATTAAGCCATCCAATAACAGAATATCCTATCGCTTCTGTTTGAAATGGTTGGTATGTACCGGATCCTCCACACGTAATTTGGTAAGTAGCGACCTCAGGTTCCAACTGAGCACTAAAAGACTTATTTCCCTGAATACTGAAAGTATAAGGATTAGTTACATTAGTGCTCGCATGGAGCTGTAGATTTAAATCCTTGAATTGACTTGATAGAAGAGGAAAGTCTATGTCTGAGTTGCTTAAACAGTTGTCTAAACCAGTTAACCCAGATGTCTTTCCTCCTCTTTGTAATTTTGTGGAATTCTCCAAGTACCCACCCTGTATGGGGGGGGGGCAACGGTTAGTAATTTTTTATTCATGTTTTTCAGGTTCCTCCATGTCTGACATTGTAAGACTAGGATATAACTTGTCATTCTTATCATAAACAGCGACAGTTACAGGTGTTCCTTTTAATAGCTGGATACAGTCATCTTCGATGACTTGGCCATTAATAACAACCTTATCGCCGGTTTTTCTACGAACGAACAGGTCAACAATATGTTTATCCTGTTTCATATCATTTAGCTCAGCTTGCAGCTTTTCAATAGTTTCTCGTGCTGCAACTAAGTCTTTTTTATATTCCTCAGCCTGTTCACGCGCATAATCACGTTCAGCTTCCAGAAACATAATTTTAGATTTAGGCACACCGCCTAACCATGTAATTAGTTTATCTTTGATTGACATTGATATTGTATCTCCTTCAGTCTTTCCCAAAAAGCATATCACAAGCGACTTTAATGATTAACATTGATGATACCAGGTATGCAATACCTGCTAACAATTCTGTTCCAAATTCTATGTCTGTGAACATGATTCATTTTACTCCATAGTAAGCTCTGTAGGTTTGACATAACCACTGTTAGCGAAACATTCGACTTTAACACTAGTCCCTGAATTATAAGCATAAGAACCAGCATCTTTATTAACGCCTTGCAATTGCCAATAACCATTTTCAACGGGCTTTAAAGTGACTCTATACTGGATAACCGTAGCTGCTGTTGCAGAAATGGTGACAGCGCCAGTTATTGTACCACTGGTTGCCGATAGGGTGCCAGGTCTATAACCAGAAGAAGCTAAAATGGTTGCCGTCCATTTATCTCCATAGTTAGCAGTAAAATTACTTGTATAGTTAGTTCCATTGCAGGTAACTGTAATGGTCTGGTGAGCTGATTGTACTATAGTTACTAAATAAGAAGCCTTTGATGCTGGACTAGCAGTAATCGTCAGGTTACTATTAACGTAACCACTAGAAGAGGATGGGTTTCCTGCAGTATAACCTGTTGCAGGAATAACGGTTACAGTATAAGAAGAGCCCGCTAATGCCTGGAAACTCGAAGTATACGTAGTTCCATTGCAGGTAACTCGAATGGTCTGATTATCTGATTGGGTTATAGTAACAGTAAAATAGTTTAGTACCTTAGATTGAACCAAATATTCGGTGCCACTTTTTTTTACTTTTAGTGTAGTATCAAAACCTGTTTTACCAGATAAATTACTTGGCACCAAACCAAGATAACATACCGTATTATTGTTTTTTATCTCCCAAGTTGATCCACCAGTAACTGTTTTAGGAGTGGCTTCATCTATAGTAGTATAGCATATACATTCAGTTATGGTAGAGCCAGACTTAAGATGTAATCTGTTGGTTAATTCGGCCATAAAATTTACTCCGTTGCGGCCACGTTTTTATTTTCTGCTTCTACTGCAGCTTCCTGAAGTTTATCACTACCGTCAGGATTTTTAGTAGTATCAAAATCCCATCCTATATTGATAATATCAGCTACATACTTATCGTCTTCAACAGAGTTAATATAATTCTTTAACACATTATATCTGATATGGAGTTGATTACTTCTATACGCTACAGCCGTGTTTATTCCTTTGAAATCATTTACGGTTACTTCTACTCTCTGATTATCCGCAGTGGTCCACTCTATAGACTCAAGATTATTATCTTCTAAGGACTGTCTTGCTTTATCTAATCTTAACAGACTGTCTTTGTCCGCATCAAAACTGTTGTTGTTATACCAGATCGGTTCCAGCTCTTTTTCATTACGGATCAGTTTGAGTCTTTCTATTTGCACCGCCTTAGCTTCAGCTAAAGAGTATACTGATTTAATATGTTGGATCTGGTATCCGTTTTCTGTAAAAGCAATACAGTCCCCCACTGTCGGCTCTTCCCCATTGACGGTAACTCCGGTTATATCAATAAAAAAAGAGTCAGCCGCAAAGAATTTCCTATATTCTTCTAACGGAACCCAATGACTATTGACAGAAACAATCTTACCATACTTAATTTCTGCGAACTTATAAGTGGGCTCAGATTCATCTCTGGTCATTGTTACATAAGTGTATTTTTCTTCTGACATTTTTTCTCCTTATCAGTTCTATCAGTAATAACGTCAGGATATATAGTTAATTCAACGTATTTTCTTTTATTTCAATAAATCTCTATGCCGGTACTTGTTTTAAATGTCTTAGCTACTAAAGTACCAGGCGTAGTATCTAAATATACTCCAGTATCAAACACCTGGGTTCCAGTGTTAGTTGTAGTAAACGTTGTACCAGTTACATAGGCCTTAGTAGTTGTAGCTAGAGCATTAGTTACTTTAGTATCAGTGAATTTAGTTTTTAGCTTCCCATAGAAATATGAGAGGCCGCTTTCATCCAAAAATTTAGCCATGTTTTGCTCCTTTTCTTCGCCAGCAGTCTCTGCCAGGCAAGCTTCAATTATAGTTTATACTTCGTGAGAATAGACTATATCTTTACATTTCTGATAAAGCTTTTCCACTTTATCATTTACCTTTAGTCTGTTCTTTATCACTGCATCATGAATCTGGCTTATAGCAAACCAGTTGTGTTCAAAGTCATGAGTAAGCAGCCACCACATAGCCAAATTAAGGTGCATCCAGGTGGGCTGCTCTGTTAATTCAGCTTTATGTTTAAGTATACTCGTATAGGCATTAATTATTGATGCTAACATAGTTTATAATCGCCTCTACTTTCACTCAATATTATACCTGACTGTATTACCCCATGGTTCATCTCCTAATTTATTATACCTAAGACAAAAATATAGAGCCCAAGTAGTTTGAAATAAACCACCAGGCTCTATATATTATCTAGAACAGATTAAGCAAACAGGCCGTCAATAGTGTCATTATCAATAACACTTGCTTCGTTTACCGGGGTATAACCTAGTGCGGCAGTAACATTAGCCTTAGTAAGACTAATAGTTCCAGAGGTTACACTAATGTTAGAACCTACTTTTACACCACCTAGAACTGAAGCAGTTGCAGGAGGCAATGTATACACGGTATCTGTAAATTTAGCTCCGCTTGGAACAGATGCCTCCAATGTAAACGTTGTAGCAACAGGGATACCATTGCTAAAGTATACTGGGTGGGTAGCTGAACCAGCATTTGTGTTTAACTTGTTTGCACTCGCAGCAGCAGCAGTTTTACCCAAGTATGTAGTAGATGCATTAGTTCTAGTCAGGTATGTAGTAGACGCATCAGTTTTAGTCAGGTATGTAGTAGACGCATCAGTTTTAGTCAGGTAGTCACTCATGTCCATCTTTTGAGTGCCAAGAGTTTCCCACTTGCTGTCTACATAGATATATTCTGTGTATAGGTTGTTAGCTTCACTACCAGTTTTCAGCAGATATATAGTTGTAGTAGATATATCAGTCGCTGGTAGCTCAGTAACTACTGAAATTGAAAACTTAGGAATTGCAGATACTTTACCATCAACTTCATCCTTTGTGTAGTAGTTATCCAAAGATTGATGACTAGTCAATGGTGTAATCGTTGAAGTACCTAATGTAATTGTGCCACCACTGATCTTAGCATCAGTGATACCATATCCAGCCAGTGTAGTGGCCTTTTCAGCTTTATTTGCAATTTTGGCATCAATAGCTGCACTAACTTGCGTAGACGTAGTGAAATTTGCTTTAATGTTTGAAACTAACCGTTCGAGGCCAGTTTGATCTAAATAATTTGCCATATTAATTATTCTTTCTCCCTTTGTTGCTGTATGTCTGTAAACAACGCATCAATTATTTCATCTGAAATCATGGGGACACATGTATACGGAAGAAGGCGCCAGGCAGTAACGCCATCTCCTATTTTGGAAAACCCAGTATTAGTTTCATACCCTATTTGACCATCTTCTAATACTGGGTTTTTAGTTTTCCAGTTCTCCGCGGTGTCCCTGCGTTGTCGCATAATGACATTGAGTACACATGTAGCCATTATGCCACCCCTTTATTAGAGGGCAGCTGCGCCGCCATCAAGAACTAGAGTATCTCCTTCTGGAATGAAGAGTTTAGTTGTGCTAAGGCTTGCAGCCGCAATTTTTTTGTCAGTTACTGCTCCGTCACCTAGTTTATCAGTGTTTACAGCTCCTGTAGCGATGCTTGGTGCAGCTACAGTACCAGTCAAATCACCTGAAAGAGCATCTTCTTTCTTTGCATACGGGGTGAGATCTGGTGCATCCGCTACACTAATAGTACCATCATCAGTGACAGTTATATTCTTACCGATCTTTACACCACCAAGTACATCTGCAGAAGCAGTTGGTAGAGTATAGGGCTCACTTGCAAGGACTACCTTATCTTCTACTTTTTTCAGAGCAGCATTAAGAGAGTCTGTTTCCTCAAAGTAGGTACCAGTATAACCAGTCATCGCAGTGATATCACTGGATTTATGTGTATGCGCCTCAGGTTTAAACTCTTTTGGCTTGTTTTCTACTCCAGACCAGTCGATAGCAGTTGCACGGCCAGCAGTGTATTCAGTGAACGCTTCAGCAGTACCAAGTTTAGTCTCATCAGAAACAAGGTATAGGATACCTGTCTCAGTTACTTTTACAGTATCACCATTCTGTACATCTTTGATAGTTAGCGCAAATCTAGCAGTGTCATTAGCTACCAACACCAGATTATCTAGTGCACCCTTCGGCAGACGTGCAATATCAATAGTACCGGTGGTAATCTTTGAAGCATCCAAGTCTGCCAGAGTAGCATTGATTTCAATGTTTTCAGAGCCATCAAAAGTTGCAGCGCCAGTAACAGCACCACTCAATGCAATATTTCTAGCAACAGCAAGTTTATCTGCAGTCTCTGCAGCATTAGCTTTACCACCGTCAAACTTAGCTTCCAGTGCGTTAATAGCGTCCTCAAGACGTTTATCTACATATGGAAGGCTATTCCACGCAGTTGTACCATCACCGAATTTTACTCGGTTAGTATCTGTTTCTCTACCGGCTTCATTTTGCAGTAGGACAGGATTTACGCTTTTCCAATTTTCAGCAGTGTCGCCACGGAACGTAAATCTAATTTTCAAGTTGTTCAAAGCCACTAGCATTTCCTCCTTGAATGATCTCAATGGAATTTAAGATTTCTTCGACTTGATTAGTAATTTTATATTCTAATTCCTCAGCGCTTAAACCAGGAGCACAAGGAACATAAGAAACAGCATCATCACTCCACCTGTACAGCTCATTGGTTTCTTTGATTATATATAGTCCATTTTCAACACCAATAGCTGGAAGGTTAGCCTTTGTTTCTACCGCATTAACACTACTATTATCACCTGCAACAGGAGAATACTCATTATCAACAAACGCATATAGACACCCGCTTGATTTGTCTAGATACAAGTATCGAGGGTCGCCCTGTAAGGGAAACTTATCAAAGCTCTCTGCAATAATCAATTGGGTAGTATTACCCTGTTCGCTGAGCCACTCTGTTAGAGTTTTGCCTGTTCGGTGATTTATGACTACCTTATCTGCACTAATTGCATTAAGGTAATTTTTTTTATTTGATGCGGAGAATGTGATATTTAATGTAGCAGTCAATCTCAACCCTCCGTAACTATTCTGTCTATGGTATCAGTATCTATAACTCCATCAAGAGTCACACCACTACCACCGCCACTTCCTGGTGTACCAACATATACTTTTCCAGTACCAAGTATTTCGATTGTTAAAGCATTAACTTTACCTATAGCTAGGTTCACATCATTTTTAACAACGTCTAATGTGCCGCCGACAACAGTTGCAGTAATTGCAGCAGTTACACTACGTAAATCAATATATACACGCACTAAACGACTATATCCGCTAACATAGGCACAGCCACTTACATCAATAGTTAAGTTTCCTGTTGGTGTTACATAGTATACTGACGTAGTATCATTTACAGTCAACGTGTTATTAACTGATGTTAACTTGTCATGTAACGACGCATCCACCGTTATGTAGGAACTTATTGGAGAAAGTGTATTTATTTTGATAGTACTTATAGAATTACTAAACTCTTCAGTACCCTTATAGAAAGTGTCAGTTTGAGGTGGTTCAGGTGTACCGTATACGGCAACATCCCCGTTATCATCTGGGGACTTTCCACCGACAGTTCTAACAATGCCTTTAAGTGTACCACCAAGGTCATCCCAAGTGGTACCATTCCAGGTGAAGTTCATACCTGCAGCGTGAGTAGCGTCACCATTTGTTACAGAATAGGTCCATCCAGCAGTTGGATTTTCAGGGAGATCAGAGTAGTTCTCAACTACTCCTTTCCAAACAAGCACAGACGCCAATCCTAGTTGAGCAGCTGTAACTTTATGCGGATTCTCGGTGTTAGCAGTATGGGACCTTAAAACCTCAATAGCTTCATCTACAGTGTGAACAGTGACTGCCTGTGTAGGGGTGTTTGTAAACTTATCCACATCATCACCCCTTAATTAAGCTTGACCGCCAAAACAAGTACATTTCCGCCAGCTTTAATCGTATTTGCATCAAACCATAGTACACAACTAGTATCTGTCTGATCCATGCGTTCCATTGTTAGCGGTTTATACACGTTGGTATTTGCTACATACAGTATATTCACCGGCATTATGACTGCGTTTACTTGCATCCCAAGTAGATTATCCTGTACAGAATCTACTTTCCAGAAATCTTTATTACTATTATACCTGGGTCCAGAATACATTTGCAGAGCGGGTATACGCGCAACATTTTCTGTGAGAGAGTTAACCTGTTCCTGCATATCCGCTACTGCTAGTTCTATATGGCCATCAGAAAGTTTGTTTAGGTATTTCTGCAAATCAAACTCTGCAGAAACATTAAACAAATTAGCCATATACTCGGTCTGGTTCTTTGTATAGAAAACCCTCAAATATGAATTTTCCGCTACAACAGGGCCAGGAACGGTTGATACTATTTTAGTGTATTCCTCTGATAACGGATATGCTACCTCAATATTTGCAAGTATAGTTGCATCTATATGTTCTGGGAAAGTAAATGTAAGCCTATCATTTAATGCGGACGATATTACTGTATCAACATTTGTCTTGATGTAATCACGTTTTGTAAGGTCTATTGGTGGCACAGTGACCATGGATGCTACATAGGTTGTATCGTCCACCCAGTATCCATCAAGATCTCCCACCTTGACAGAATGGATACACTTTTTAAGTGTGGCACCATGTCTGTTTACAATTATCTGGTCACAAAGATTACCCAGTCTGTACAGCTTGAACCCAGTATATCCAATGTTGGTTGCCGCCCCTTTGCAATCTTTGATGTTAATACGAATAGCTTCGACAGGGTCAAAGATTGCAGGGTCAGACAGTGTACCACTATTCAGATTCACTTCATACGCAGAAAATACGATTTCAGGAGCATCCCCAGTAATAACGTTGGACATGTCCATACATTTTTCTACTGTAGTGGAGAGCGTAAAACGCTTCATATAGCGCTCGTCACTTTCAGCCTTAGTGTATGAACCTGCCGCATTTTCTTCAAGAATCTTTGCTGCATTTTCTGCACGATTTGCAGCATCGTTTACAAGGTTAACATACTGTGCGTATGCGTCACTGTCATATGTGTTATCGTCTTTTACTGGATATGGAGTTGGGCGGAGTATGTCCATAGCGTTGTTTTCTACTGTAAATGCTAATGTTTGTGTTGTAGCAACCGTATCAGCATCCTTGCATCCTATCAAACTAACAAAGAATACACCTGGATTTCCAAGAATGTTAGTGGGAATAGGGACATACACATCTGGTTGAATATGTGTGCGATATGCTACTCTGTCTGTACGAGTAAATACCGCTGTAATCTCCAATCCTTCCCAGCCATACCCTGGATCAAAGATGAACTTCATAAATGCATCATTGCGACTTCCAGCAGGTATTAAACAGGAAGCCTGTGTGTTAATCTGTCGATCTTTGACATTTATATCAATATTCATTACTCAGTACCTCTATGTTTAACAATATAATTCTGGAGTTCCTCAGGAGTGCGCTCTTGTGAAGTGACATAGTCTTGTTCTTTCCAGCCATCACGACGAATTTCATCTATATACTTCGCGCAAGCATTTTGCACGAGTTTTACCTCTTCAGCATTCAGTGTAAACAGATGCCGCTCAGGGTTCTTTTGATATCTACCACGTAATTGCCACGTTCTATCAGGATTCTCAATACTCTCATTGTAATACGTATTCAGATTAATCTGATCTTCAAGCTCACAGTTAAAAATAATATAACTGTCCTTGAGTTTTACAACGAATCCAGCCAGAATCTTTGCACGAGTCTCTTCACGGACAATCTCTTGAGCACGGGATCTCAGTTCTACCAATGAAGCTCGTTGGAGCCATGTTTTATACTCAATTTTCTTTGTATCCCAATTATATACCCAGTTATGGTCTCTGGATACTAAAACAAAATCATTTTTACTGAGTTCTACCGCTTCAGGCGGAACTGTCTGGTATTCTTGGATGTAACATCCCTGGCACTCACCAGAGGTAGCATCAAATAAGCAAAAATAATGATTCATATTATACCCTCCCCTGGATTGACCACATTACATATGAGTCCACTGCTAAATTGGAGCATTCATAGGAAAAACCCTTATTAGTAAAAGCTGTTACCGATACACTTCCAGACATCGTAGTTGGTTCAACTAATGTCGTAGATATATTAAAAGGTGTAGTATCATCTGCAAGAGCTACAGGGAAAACAATTTCTCCCTTCAACTTACCTACAGGAGTAGTCCCCCACTCTGATACAAGACCATCTTTAGTAATGCTATACCCAGTAGGTTCTAGTAGCGTATCTTGAGCGTAAGTGTCACTTACAACATTGACTGCCTCGGTCAGCTCTTGTGCAGCCTCCATTACCTGTGCAGATGTAATTTTTGTTGCAGTTTCTTGTAGTCCTACAGTATATCTAATGCATAATGTGAAATTCACGGTTGCAGGACGTGGAGAAGACACTGTATCAGAGTTGTTTGCGGTATACATTGCATTACTCGTAATATTCTGTCCTGACGTTGGCGGATTTCCAGAACCTGGTCCGTAGTTATTACCCCTGCCGTTCCATCCTATCCCTGTGCTACCTGTAGGGTACGTTGCGTTAGTGTAATTTAGCCATCCCCAAGTACCATTATTGTTTGACCAGCTTCCCATTGCATGGTAGTGAACATTAGAATAAACAGCCTTGGTAAATGTATTGTTATTACTCAGGCTCGTGCCTGCTATGATCCCAATAATTTTAGGCAGTCTAAAGGTGGAAGATCCATTTCCAGAACTAAATTTTGATACGGAACCATTATTAGACAGTTCTTTTTTCCAATTCGCATCTGTTAAAACTGTGGTATTAGCTGACGCCCACTCCCATAGCTCTGAATATTGTGTGCGGCTAACCTCAGTGCCCTCAGAGATAGAAATGAACCCAGGCGGGATAATATTGCCTAATGCTATCTTTACTTCTCCAACTCTTCCGGGTAATACTTCCGCCATTAGTCTAGCTCCTTTCCTTGACTAAAATTTGCGTCTACAAAGTCTTCAGGATCATAGCATGGATTTTCTAGTGCTAATTCTATGCTTGCCCAGTCATGAAAAATATAGCTAGGGTCGTCTGCAGTAGCTGCGGCGCTACCATCTTCTACTCCACGAAGATATACTTCACGAAGCAGTCTAAATAAGTAGTCATCTGAAGACCTTAGTGCTTCATAAATATTATCGAACATCTTACTCACCTATTGCTTCTGGGTGGTAATGGAACCAGACTGCCATTCCACGAATGACATTACCCCCAGCTTTTAATTCACCGTCGCTGTCTTTGAGAAGCATGAGATCCCAACGGCAGTCAGGGTCAGGTCCTCCAAGGCCATAACCATCTTCATCTGCGATTTCTCCATGTGTCATTACATCAGGGATTGCCATGTCAAACTCTAATTCCTCACATAGGATACATACAACTTTAGCCATTGCGCTTATTTGTTCATCAGTAGGAGGTTCATGTCCAAAATCTACATTTGATCTACTATAAGCTACGGCATCATAGCAACACATAATGGATACTGCGATTGACCCTGTATTATGTTGCCATGTGGCAGCGAGTCTATCAGTAAACGGGTGCATTACATGAACATCTCCATGTTTGCCAATGCTAATATGGTACGCGGATTCAATATTATCATATCTACCAGCAGACCAATGCAAAAATATTCGTTTTAAGCCCGCATGTCTATATTGTCTAGCAATCTCACGAAGTTTAGAATAATTTACTTTCATATCGTATCACCTTATTCAAATGGATTTTCTCCAGTAGCAGCTACAACAAGTTTTCCGTCAAATGCTGTCTTTGCTACTAATTTTATTGTATTTTCGTTAAATAATACTGTAGTCATTGTTGACTCGTAGAATCCGTCAGCACGCAGTCTATATGGGTTACCAACAGGGTATCTAAAAGGCAGGCTCAGTACAAGCTCACTATATCCTTCAGAGTTTGTTTGCCATGAAGCAGAAACAAAGTCTACTGTAAGCAGTTTCGCCGGAGTAGTAGCATCCGTCTTAATTTTTGGAACACGAATCTGTAGATCAGTTGCCTCAGTAATAACACCACTTGTAACCTTTATAAGTGTCAATGGATAATCACTGTCATCTACTAGTTTTGCAAGTTCAGCAATGTTAGGCTGTGAAGAATACGCTGCATACCATACACCCCCGAGTTCAGTGACAACTGGCACAATAAAACCAGAATTTACAACTGAAAGGGTATACGTGTCACCTACAGCAAACGGGCCGTATATAAGTCTAAATGTAACACCATCTACAGCTACAGGATTTGAATTTGAAATACCTTCAGTTGTTCTTCCATCAGCAGTAACACTATATAAAATATCAAGATCAGTTACCTCGGTGATAGTTATTACAAAGGTATCACCAATATCAAAGGTATCAACACCACTTTGGTCACATCCTATAAATCCCTGCCCAGTTTTAGCTGTTTGCACCAGTATCTTAGAGTAATCATGAGTGAAATTCTTTGCATACATATTTGTACGAACGTCCGTACCATTTACGTAGCATACACCAGTAACATACTCTCCGATACTTGGACCAGTCACTCCATAATTGAAGTCCAAACCGTCATAAGTCCAGTTTCCGTAGAGAGTCTTTGCACTTACTGAATTCACCGAGTCCCCGGGATCGCCTTTTTCACCTTGCGGACCTTGTGGGCCGCGTGGACCAATAGGGCCCTGTGGACCTTGCTCACCTTGCGGGCCAGTGTCTCCTCGGTCACCCTTATCACCTTTCTCACCTTTCTCACCTTGAGGTCCTACTGGACCTTGAATAACTGTGAGTCCGATAATATCATCAACACTATGAGTATGGCCAACATTAGACTTATTATCTAATATTGTTTGCAAAGAGAGTACATCTGAGATACTATGATTATGTTTCAGAGGATTACGTGCATCAGAAAGACGTGGATCTTGATCTGTAACAAATCTATTCAGGGCACCAGGTGTACCAACAGTACCCTTCATAGCCTCAACATATTGGCTAACGTCTTTTAAAATCGCAGAAACATTTGCGCGGAACTCTATTTTGTTGTTGTCGACTACTACTGGAGTGACGGTATCAGTTTCCAGGAACTCAATGTTTCCACCCCAAGTAAGTGGATACGCACTCTCACCCTGAGCAGTAAGACCCCCAACAGCTTTCACCTGTGTCGGGTGGGGAATCATATCTAGCTTCTGTTTATCATCCTTGGATAATAGGCCATCAGAAGAAATAGTAGCAAGTCTAGGTCTTCCTTTAATTACTCCCCAATCAATGACTTCCCCAGTTGCAGCATTTAACAGTTCAGATTTAGTCCATACATTGCCATCAATGTAGTTACCTACTCTGATGAGTTCATTAATAGTTGAAGCATCAACTCTGGATGCAACAGGAATATATCTAGCATGAAATGTGCCACCCACGTCGTTTGCTGCAAATATAAGAATGCCTTTAGCAGCAACGTAATCGTAGTCTGCACGATAATCGAAGAGTGCTTGGCCTGTAAGCGGTTCCCCTGAGAAGATTAGAGTAATCCCAGTAATAGCTAACGTATCTTTCTTTGGTATGTGGTCTAAGTATACCTTTCTAGTACTTGGGACGGTAAAATCTTGTTCATAAACCGAAGTACGTGACTCGTCCAAATTATATAGAGGAGACAGGTTCACTATTTCAACCTCCTTTGTTAATCTCTAAAACGTATTATACCTGACACGTATAGGTATAATAGTATTATCGGATGAATGAAACCCTTGATAAATTGGAGGTATTTTAATGTTAAACCCGAACTTTTATGCTGAACAATTAGTAGACATTAGTAACGATACAAACTTTGAGAAACTCGCGTCTTTTGTAAACGCTGGAAAGCTTTCTGCAGAAGACATGAACACTGATATCTCTGGTTTGATTGAGAAACAAGCATATGCAGAAGATTCTACCTTTGCGGATGACATGAATCGTATGTTTTCTATTGCATCACCTATTGAAACGAAACTTTCTGCTTTGTATGCTGAAAAATGCGCCTCTATCCTCCCTGAAGAAGTGGTCAATAGAATCAATAACGCTTGTCAAGTATATGGTATTGATGAGGAAGTACCCGTAGTAAATAAGGTAGCTAGTGTGCTTGACGACCCCAAAATTCTTCAAGAGATCCAATTGTTTGATGAGCAATACGTAGACCCTGAAGAAGTTATGGAAGTTAACAAATACGCTGGTGCAGAAGAGTATGGAACAGAGTTAGATAAATGCCTGGCAGCCCGTGCATTCTACGCAGAAGAGCCGGAAGATGTAGAGGCCATTGAAGGACTTGCAAAGATGGCTTCATCTATTGCTCCAAATGACATGGTAAATATCATTGAAGCCATTGACTCCCACCTTGGACTCGACACCCCTGCAATGCAGAATCGTGTTGGAACACCGGAGTATGCAGTTTACGAAAAAGTAGCATCTGAAAACATGGTTAACCTTGGAGATAAGTCTGTTCCTTTTGATGTAGTATCTAACTACCAAGACGAAATCAAAGATCTTGGTGTAGACCTTGATTGGGATGGAGAATCAGCAGATGCTTTGACTCTTCAACTAGAGAATTTGCCTTCACAAATTAAATCTGAAATTGGAAGCTGGTGTAAATAATGTATGTAGGAGCTGAAATTTTTAAGCTCTATAACGCTGCAAAAAAAGAATTTCCTGATTTTGATTCCTGGATTGCAGAAGCCATTAGTTCTGAGTTTGGCTACGACAAACTTGGACCACTTATGGCTGCAAAGATTTGCAAGACCACAAGAGGGACATGGGAAAAACCTGACGTTTTTGAACGAATCGTGCTAGTACTAAACGGACGCGAAGTTATTCCTGACGTGGATCAGGATGTATCAATTAAAGAAATCGTCTTTGCAGTTCGCGTGCTACGAAAGGAATTTCCAAACGACGAATTTAATGACTCTGTTTGTCAGTACTTTGCAGCTGAAGCAGGGGAAGAAGGAATGTTAATTCTCCCGCCTGAACTAAAAGCTGCACAGCGTTATATGCCTGTAATATTTCTAAACAAAGAACAACAGTCTATTCAAAATGCGTATCTTGATGAGTGCAAGGTATACGCAGACTACATGGGAAAAGTGTCTGGAGGTGGTAATTAATGGCCGATATGGTTGATTACTCTGCCATCAGTGGCTCTGGAGTCTCCACTAACATGAATAACCCGACATTCAGATACATGATGTCTGATAGTCGTTGGCGAATGCTCTACCCTGCCCCATACTTTGATCCTATAGCAATGCAAACGCTCATGGATCCCAAAATTCTGATCGTGTGGTCAGCGTGTTAAGTAATTAGCATGAAAAGAAATCCCTTGAATTGCTGGAATAGTCCACTATGGGCGAACCTAAAGCCTAACAAGCTACAACGTAAGGATGTGACAAGCCTAGGCGTGAATGCGACGAAAGTAGAAAGAATTGTTAGGATGGTGCAAGGTTAAACCCTAAACACTTTTGAAAATGGAAAATCAGCAGCGAAGCCCTATCAAAGGGGAACGTTCAACGAGTAAGTGCCTCGAAATTCGTGAGGACAGTGGGGGACTTCCTAATAAATAGGAAGAAGATGTACTCTGTGCTCTAGGGAAATCCTAGAGGGGTTTCAATAAACCCGTGGTGGTGTAACGTACCATATATAATTCACAATATACACTTGACTTTCTATATAAAGTATGCCATACTTGGAGTATAGAAAGGAGGTGTATTGTAATGTTTAAGGGATTCAAAGTTAGAATTTTCCCAACACCTGAACAAGAGATTCTTATAAAGAAGCATATTGGATGTTGTCGATATCTATATAATTATATGTTAGAGTATAATAACACTCAGTATGAAACCTTTGGAATTTCTACTTCCCAATACGATATGATTCGGCAGGTAACTGTTGTTAAACGTGATGGACAACATGATTGGTTGTCAGAAGTATCAATTGTTTCTCTACAGCGCACTTGTACGGATTTAGCAAACGCGTATAAACGGTTCTTCCATAAAATAAGTAATAAGCCAAAGTTTAAATCGAAGAGAACCGCCAAGGAAACTTTTCCTATCGACAGTGCTAATTTATATTTTATGCCTGACTTTGTGCGTATTGCAAAGCTAGGGAAGGTAAAGTACCAAACAAACCTATTTATACCAATTGGGAAAGGAAACCACTTTACAAATGGTAGAATTAGTAAGCAAGGGAAAAAGTGGATTTTGTCTATTAGTCTGGAATGTGAGAACCAAGCATATCAGTTGACAGACAAACCTATGGGTATTGACTTGGGTGTGAAAGAATTAGCTGTTGTGGCGTTGGGTGATTCTAAATTCGTCTTTCACAATATTAATAAATCACCTAGGGTATTGACGTTGGAAGCTAAACTTAAGTTTTTGCAACGAAGTCTCAGCAGAAAATACGAGGTTGGCAAAAAACGACACCCAGATGATCCTTGGCAAAAGTCAAGAAATATTGTAAAATGTGAAGACCGAATACGCAAGATGTATCAAAAGTTGACCAATATTCGTTTAAATTACACTCATCAGGTTACCCATACACTGGTTTCCATGCTGCCGTGTGTAATTGGAATGGAGACCCTAGACGTCTTAGGTCTTCTAAAAAATAAACACCTAGCAGAAAGTATTCAAAAACAGAGCTTTTATGAATTTGGAAGGCAAATGCAGTACAAATGTGCAAACAGAGGTATTGTGTTAATTAAAGCAGATCGCTTTTATCCAAGTAGTAAAACGTGTTCTAAGTGTGGTCACATTAAGCAGGACTTAATGCTCTCTGATAGAACATATGAGTGTAAAGAATGTGGGCTTAGAATAGATAGAGATTACAATGCTGCTAGAAATCTTGCAAAGTATGCTACACTACATCTCAGTGTAACACACTGACGGGAACTTGTGATATCCTTTGACAGTATGGAGTGCTTAATACACTGGAGTAGCTTAGGCAAAACAGAGCATAATGAAGTACTGATTGTGAATTCCACAAACATCACAGGCACTGGGGTCGGTATATGTACGACTGGCAACCGATTTTTCACGCTGCTATCAATAAAATGGTAAGTTATCCTATAACTGACTTTATTTTTGATACAGATGACGCGAATGTTGAAAACTATTATAAGAATCTGTTTGAAAAACTTAATGTAAGAAGCATTCTGGTACGCATGGGGCTAGATTATTTTGTTAGTGGCAATGCCTACTTCTCTATGATTATGCCTTTTAAGCGTATGCTGGAATGCCCAGAGTGTAACACTGCAACTGCAGCGGACCACCCGGACATCGAGTTTAAACTCCGAAACAATCAACTAATATATACGTGTCCAAAGTGTCACAAAGAAGTCGCAGGACGGATTAAAGATACCCCTGTGACTAACCCTGAAGATATTAAGCCCATTCTATGGGACCCCTTAAACATGAAAGTGGAGTATGATGAAGTACTTGGAAACTATGAGTATTTCTATTCTCTACCAGGGAGTGTTGCATCTAGTCTTGATAAGGCAGAAAAGCGGTCATGGAGCACCTATCCAATGTATATGATCAAAGCTGCCCGTCAGAAAAAGTTGATTCGGCTGTTCAAGGGTAAGGTGTTGCATTTACGTAGAGACTCCCATTCATCAACGTATCACAAGGGGTACGGTCAATCCATAGTATCTTCTGTCTTAAAATATATTTTCCACTTGCTGGTACTCCTTCGTGCACAGGATGCAATGGCTATTGACCAAATCATGCCATGGACAATCATTTCTCCATCCTCTAATGGATCAGTTGATCCTAGTGGTGAATTAGATCTTGGTCAATTCCGATCCAATCTTGAGAATGAGTATAAAGAGTGGAAATCCAATCCTCTCCGTAAATCAATCATGCCTATCCCTGTAAACGCTCAGATTGTAGGAGCTCAAGGCAAAGCACTGATGCTTACTAATGAAATTCAAGAGGTTACAAACCAGATCCTTGCCGGAATGGGAGTACCTAACGAATTTGTATATGGTGGATTACAGTGGTCCGGAGCTAATGTTTCTCTGCGTATGCTGGAAAACCAGTTCATCAATTATCGCAACATGATGCAACAGGTTATTGATTACATTGTAGATCAGTGCCATGCATACTTTAACATGCCAAAGATTGCAGTGAGAATGCAAAGCTTCAAGATGGCTGATGATGTTGCTCAGAAGGATATCCTTATGCGAATGGTTGATTCCGGAGTTATGTCTAAGCATACTATGTTGAAGGAACTGTTCCCTGGAATTGATTATGATAAAGAACAAGAATACATTAGAAAAGAGCAAGCTGACGCACAAAAAGCTCAGATTGATCAACAAATGATTGCTCAAAACGCACAAGCAATGTATGGCATCCCTCCGCAGATGCCTAATGACCCTAACCAGTCAATGGGTGATCAGCAACATGGAGATTTGCCAGAACAGAATCCGCCGCGAGCAGAAGGAGGCAACGCTCAAGTATGAGTAACTGGATAATCAAAGAACTAGAGAAAAAAGCTTGGGCTGAAGCTGTGTTTCCTGAAATTGACAAGTTTTATGCTAAAATGCTAGAACGTGGCACAAGAAGGTTTGTCATGACGGGAGTGCAAGAAGGCGCAAATTACGCAAGCAAACGAAACAAAAGAAAGGATGGTAAATAATGTATCTTAATACAGCACAAAAATGGCAAGCCATTCTTAAAAAAGTAGAAGAAGGCGTAAAAGCCATCTTCCCAATAGAGGCCAAAACCGGCAAAATTGAATTGATAAAGGTAGAAATACCAAATAATACTAATGCATCTATCTCTGCACAAAAAGATAGACTTCTTACTGGAACCACCCTAGGCACACCAGTATATGGAACATTCAGACTTGCAAAAAATGACGGCAAGACTGAGACCAACAGAGTTAAGCTAATAGACCTGCCTATTCTTACTGATCGTGGCACCTTTATTGTGCAGGGTAAGGATTACTCAGTGTTTAACCAAGTCCGTCTGCGTCCAGGATGCTTTGTACGTAAAACCAATGACTCTGATGAAGTTTTTGCTCAGTTCAACTTAGCTAAAGGTTTGGGCTTCAAGCTATATATGGATAACAATGGCGTATTCTATGTACGCTTTGATAAATCAGCGTTATCAAAGTCATCTAAGCGTATTCCTTTGTATTCACTACTCCACGCACTGGGTACATCAGACGGAGAAATCCAAGGTCGCTGGGGAGACACAGTATTTAAGAACAACATAGCTAAATCTAATCCAGATGACGTTAAAGCTATCATAGCTCAGTGCATATATCCAACCAAGCGTACAGGTAATGACAATAAAGATCTTCAAGAATACTTTAAAGGAAACATCCTTAACGAGGAAACAACCAGAGTAACACTTGGTCATGCATACCAAACTGTTACACCACAGGCCATCTTGGACGCTACTGTTAAAATGGTTCGGGTATATAATAACAAAGCAGATGAGGATGACCTAGACTCACTATTGTTTAAGGAAGTTTTGGGCGTTGAAGACCACTTGATGCTTAGAATTGAAAAGAAAGCAAAGGAAGAAGGTCTTATTTACAAGGTTATGAATAGAATCGATGCTGGTTACCCTCTAAAATCGATTATTCTACCAAACTTCTTAACCAAGCTTATTGAAGGGTTCTTCACAAAATCTTCATTATCTGCTCCCCAAACAGAGATTAACCCAATCGAAATCCTAGAAACTGGTCACAAGATTACTGCAATGGGTGAAGGCGGCATTGGAAGTGATCGCGCGATTCCTATGTCTGCACGTAACCTTCATCCGTCTCACTTCGGATACCTTGATCCCGTGCGTACTACTGAATCTGAGCGTGTAGGTGTTGACTTACGTACTACACTACCAACAGTAGTAAAGGATCGCAATATCTACTCTGAATTCATTGATAGATCAGGCAAAAAAGTCATGTTGAAACCAATGGACCTCGTAGATAAAGTAATAGCATTCCCAGGTCAGGAGCAGAAACAAACTGTACGTGTACTGTTAAATGGTCATTTAAAAGAAATGTCAAGAAATAAAGTAGACTATTGGGTTCCCAAATCCTCTAACATGTTTACTGTAACTACAAACTTGGTACCATTTCTTCACAATGACCAGGGCAACCGTGTAACAATGGCCGGACGTATGGTTACTCAGGCAGTTCCACTTGTGCATCGTGAGGCTCCTTTAGTACAAATTCGTGACCAATCTGGTGAGTATAACACTATACAGGAACGATATGGCAAGGAGTACTTCGTTCCTAAGTCTCCAGAAGATGGTACTGTAACTGAAGTCACTAAGGACTATATCAAGGTTAACAACACCAAAGTAGAAATTTACAATAATTTCCCTCTTAACTTAAAAACATTTTTGACAATGTACCCTCTTGTCAAGGTTGGTGACAAGGTCAAAAAAGGTCAAGTGCTAGCTGATTCTAACTTTACTAAGGGTGGAGAGCTGGCTCTTGGAACAAACCTTAACGTAGCGTATATTCCGTACAAAGGATACACCCACGAGGACTCTATCGTAATCAGCGAATCTACAGCTAAAAAATTAACCAGCCAGCATATGTACACCTGTGAGTTTGAAACAGATGTAGACACATTGGTTGATAAAGGTGCGTTCATTAAATGGTTCCCCACGAAGATTACACCTGCAAACATTGCTAAACTAAGTGACGACGGTGTTATTAAAAAGGATAGCAAAGTAATCCGCGGAGATGTACTTATTGCAGGTATGCGATATAAAACCCTGACTAGCTCTGATAATATGTTGCGTAGACTTCGTGGTAATCTGGTTAACCCGTATAAAGACGCTTCTGAGAAGTGGGAGCATGATGCAGAGGGTACTGTTGTAGAAGTAGTGCGTAAAGGAAAACTAATCCGTGTAGTAGTTGTAACAGAAGACTCTGCCAAACGCGGTGATAAAATCTCTGGATTGCACGGCAATAAAGGTACTATTGGTTTAATACTTCCAGATGACGAAATGCCTGTTGATAAAAATGGTAAACCAGTTGATGCAATGTTGAACCCTGCATCCGTCCCTTCTCGTGTAAATCCAGGACAAATGTATGAAGCCTTGGAAGGTAAACGTGCACTTACAGAGGGACACAAGGTGGTCATTGATAACTTTGATTCAGCAGATTCTAGTAAAAAAGTGTTGAACCAGTTGAAGCAAGAAGGTATAGATGTTGAAGAGACACTATATGACCCGAAAACTAAACGTCCTCTAGGAAAAGTGTTTACCGGTACTCCGTATTTCATTAAACTGCATAAACAAACAGAAGGTAACTTCTCCAGTTTATACAGAGGTGCGTATGATGCGAATAACCAGCCCATAAAAGGCGGAGAGGAGGGTTCTAAAGGTGTTGGCCAACTTGATGTGTACGCTTTACTTGGACATAATGCGAGGAACAACCTGGCAGAAATGGCTACATATAAGTCAGATAAAAACGATGATTTCTGGAACAGCCTTGAAGCTGGCATTGCTCCTGCACCAGCAAAAGAGCCTTTTGCGTTCAAGAAGTTCAAATCGTTAGTTACCGCAGCAGGTATTGGCATAAGGTCAGATGACAATGCAATGACACTTGCGCCTCTGAATGACAAAATGATTATGGATATGTCATCTGGTGCAATACGAAAGGGCGCAATACTAGAAAACCATATGGGCAAAGATAGACCTGAAGCTGGTGGCATCTTTGATCCAGTCGTTACTGGTGGCTTGAAAGGACAACAGTGGTCCCATGTAAACCTAGCTGCACCTATTGTTAATCCTCTGTTTGAAGGTGTAGTAAGCACACTGCTTCATAGAGATATCTCTGGTGAGAATGGGAAAACTATTCAAAAAGAGCTCGCAGCAATAAATGTACCTAAACGTATTGGTGAAGTTAGCGCAGCGCTTAAAGTAGCCACAGGAAGTAATCGTAATAAACTTCTAAAGGAACTCAAGTATCTAACAGCGTTGAGAAAAGCCAACATGAACCCTGCAGACTACGTATTGACTAAGTTCCCAATTATCCCTCCACAGTTCCGTCCAATTTACAATTCACAAACTGGTGGCCTTCCAATGGTAGCTGATGTTAACTACCTCTATAAAGACCTGCTAAATGTGAATGAAAAATTAGATAACATGAAAGACTACCCGGATTCCGAAAAAGGAGCATTACTCAAGGATCTTCGTCAGTCTGCACAAGCCATAGTTGGACTTATGGCTCCTGTTAATAAACAAAATGAAAAACGTGGTGTAACAGGGTTCCTTCCTCAATTAACTGGTTCCAACTACCAAGGCCAGGGAACCAGCAAAGAGTCGTTCTTCCATAGAAAAATTTTAAAACGTCAACAAACGCTGACCGGTCGTGGCACAATTGGACCTGACCCGACGCTTAATGTTGATAACATCAAAATTCCATGGGAAATGGCGTGGAAAATCTATCAACCGTTTGTTATTGCAGAGTTCCGCAAACGTGGCATTAACATTCTGAAAGCTAGAGAAGAAATCAAAAATCGTACTCCTGTAGCTAAGCAGCTTCTTGAGATTCAGATGAGAAAACGTCCAGTACTATTAAACCGTGCTCCAACGTTGCACAAGTATAATATTATGGCGTTTACTCCTCTTGGAACTGAAGGTAAAACAATTTATGTACCACCACTGGTAATTAAAGGCTTCGCAGCAGACTTTGATGGTGACTCTGTTGCTGGAGACACTCAAGTACTAGTACAAGATTTACAAGGAAACATTACTCTCAAACAAATAAAAGATGTGGAATAACTTTAATTCCCCTAGGATTAACCTGGGGGAGTTTTTTTTTGCTTAAAATTGGTATAAGTAATATGTAGTACGGACATACCCGTCCTGAATTCTTTTTAATCAAAGGGGAAGTTTAACATGAACAACATTATAACTATTGAAAATGTTAGGGGTTTTATTGATGAAAATGGCACTGCAATGTTTAACGCTGAAGATGTTGCAAGAGGCTGGGGATTTACACGTGTTGCAGCGAGTGGCAATACTGTAGTACGTTGGGAACGTGTAAATTCTTACCTGCAAGAATTTGGTTTCGTACCCACAAGTGGGCACGGTGTTATGAAAGATGATTTCCTTCCTGAAAGCATTGTTTACCGCTTAGGTTTTAAGGCAAATAATGCTACTGCACAGCATTTTCAGCAACTGCTTGCAGAAGTTACTCTGCCTGAACTGCGTCGTACTGGTAGTTACTCTGTTAAACCTGTATTACCTCAAGATTACATTACTGCTCTGCGTGCACTAGCTGATGCAGAAGAAGAGAAGCTTAAATTGGTAGCAGAAAATAAAGTTCTTGCTCCTAAAGCAGAATATACTGACAGCGTACTTTCTTCTGAAGGCTATATGACAGTAACTCAGATTGCGAAAGATTATGGTCGTTCTGCAAAGTGGTTAAATGGCATCCTGCAAGCTGAAGGTATTCAGTATAAACAGAGTGGGCAGTGGATGCTTTATGCTAAATTTGCTGATAAGGGTTACACTGTATCAGGAACTCATGTAGTAGGGGATAACTCATTTGTTTCCACCTATTGGACTCAAGAGGGCCGTAAATTTATTTATGACCTGCTTAAAGAGAAATATAATTTAGTTCCTAGAGAAACTGTTAACTAAGAACTAATCTAGGGTATGTCTGTACTACAAAATTTAAATGGCAGCAAGATAGAGAGGTGTTGAAGATGAAGACAATAACTTTAGAATTTGACAACAATGGGAAAGTTACCAGTAATGTATTACAAAATGATGAAACTACTGAAATGTATGCTAATGGCTGTAAATACTGCGGATTTCAAGAAATTCAAGGGAAAATATTGGTTTTAGAGTCAAAATACGGGAAAATTGTAAAAATCGTCTTAAATGAGTGAAAAAAATACGAAAGTTGTGGGATAAGTATGGTGTAGGAATCATTTAACTATGTTTCCTACAAAAATTTAATTGTCTACCCCACGACGTTAAACTTGGAGAAAGAAGGCAACGACCATGAAAATTAGAACCATTGAATATGGAGCGCAAAAAGTACTTATTCGTAGATACGAAGGAGGAATCCTGTATGATCTCCCACGTGCGTATGCAACAATTCAAGAGGGAGATATTTCTGGCAGACAACTTGACTATGTATCAGGGGAAACTATTGGTAATACCTTGATTACATTTGAGGATAACAAAATTACCCATGTACTCTTCGTCTGCCGGGATTTAGACCACAAGTACTACGCTGTAATATTCTAACCCCTAAAGTCCTGAGCATGACGTTAAAAGGCTCATTAAAAAACCTCATGAAGTTGTGAGATAAGTATAGTGTAGAAGAAATTTAATTGTTTCTCTACAAAAATTTAGTTGTCGAGCTCACGACGTAAACTAGAGCGCATGGAGGTAATATTATGTGGAACAAAATTATGAACGCATATTGGAATCTTAACCTGAGATTACTGAACAACAAATGGTACATGCGGGTTTCATTAGTACTCGCTGTAATCCTGACTTGCACACTGCTGCTCCCAATTCATATTGTAATTGCAGTTAGTACGAAACAACCTAAAGCATATCTGCGTGGTATGCTCTGGATTACTAAGGAAACCTACAAGCATTACTGCTAATCCACACGTCCTGAGCATGACGTTAAAAGGCTCATTGGAAAATCCTACAAACTTGTGGGATAAGAATAATGTAGAAGGAATTTAGTTGTTTCTCTACAAAAATTTAGTTGTCTATCACACGACGTTAAACTGTGAGAAAGAGGCTTTATTATGGATAACATGAATGAAATGATGAACACTAACGCAATCGACGCTGTTGAAATGAACAACACCCCCGTTGTAACCCCCAATGCTACTGATGCCTCTGCATCCACAGGCATTAGTCTGAAAACTGCAGGACTGGCAGGTCTGGCAGCTGTAGTCGTTGGTGCCGTAGCATACTATGGTTACAAGAAGTACAAAGACCATAAAGCTGCAGCAACAGAAACCGCAGAAGAGTCTAAATAATCTACCGTCCTGAGCATGACGTTAAAAGGTTCACTTCTCTTCATTTAGCAGATGTCCTGAGCATGACGTTAAACTGCTCATACATTTGTCGAGCTCACGACGTAAACTAGAGTGCATGGAGGTAATACTATGAAAACTATTATTCAAAATACTTTAGTCAACATTCTCATGTGGGTGTTAAGCTGCAAGACATACATGAGAGTTGCACTTGTGTTGTCTCTGGTGTGGAACATTATGATTTTGCCAGTACATATCATTCTCGCAGTGGCATCTCGTCATCCGAAAATGTATTTTGAAAATTTCTGGTGGTCTGTAAAGACTTCCTGGAAGTGGTTCGCTCGTTAACGAGCCCTCGTCCTGAGCATGACGTTAAAAGGCTCAAAATATTTTTTTAGTGTCGAGCTCACGACGTAAACTAGAGCGTAGGAGGTAATATTATGTATTTACTTAGTTGGATCTTGAAGAGCTTAATAAGCATTGTCACAATGTTGACAATAATGGTTGGATGCCTTGGGGTCATCCTAGGCATATTACTGACCAAGATACTCCTTGGGTGTTAATATATAGGAGGAATAACTCATGTACTTAGTAGTAAGTTTAACAGGGTTAGCTACGTTGCTTTCCCTGCTTTCAGGGTTTTTACGAGGTTTGATTGTTTTTGGACTTGTATTTATAGTCCTTTATAGAAATTTGGAGTGAAGTAAGAAAGGAGTGATACTAATGAAAGTATCATATAAAATGGCACGCGAAATTAAAGAGGTTGCGGAACTCCTCTGGAACGGTGAGACTAAAAAAATGTTTATCTTGTTAGATAAACTAAAACATAAATATAACTGGAGTGTGAACAAAACACTCCACGTTTTTGATCTTGTATATAAACAGTTCAGTCCTTGTACATATGAATATGCCGAGGATTATCCGGACTGGCGTGATTTCAAAAATATCTATGAACTCCAGAACTATCTCTGGACGGATTGTTGTCAGTACTTCATGAGTACAAGAGAGCTCATGGAGAAAAAGGTCTAGGGTGGTGGAATATATGGTAATGGGACCAACCACTGCGTATGCCTTTAGTAACAAAGGCAATATTATTAGATTAATCCGAACCAGCAGAAAATCCATGGATGAATTTCAACATCAATGGATGCTGGTTCTCTATAAGGATGGAGCCCCTATAAAATACAAGGGGTTTACAATGAAATCCTCTGCTCTGCGTGTTCTAGAGGAGTGGAAGGAAGAATACTAAGGTCTAGCTCATGACATTAAATTGAGCAGAAAGGAAATAAGATGACAAAAGCAGAAGAAAAAATGGATCTCACAGGATTCCCAGTTGAGGTCCTTAAATTTTATCGTGGAAACACACTTGTATGCACCATGTATACCATCAAAGACATTGATAAAGAAAAAGAGTACTTTACCTACTCTGGAAATGGAGATATCCATACTTGGGGTATCATTTCCAGACGTGCGCATACCAAAATCTCCTCTGGTGAAGGTGTAGTGTTGTATGATAAATATATTACATCCGGCAAATTTATAACTGAAAATGGTGAGGTGTTTATCAAAAAATCCCAGTAAGTTGTGGGATAAGTATGGTGTAGAAGAAATTTAGCTGTTTCTCTACACAAATTTAATTGTCTATCACACGACGTTAAACTGTGAGAAAGAGGTAATAACATGAAGAAATTTAAACAGGGCGTGGAAAGAGCACTTATTATTCTGGCTGTCGTAGTCAGTATTACATCTGTAGTATTTGCTGCAGCAATACTCGCCTTGCTCGCCGTTGCAGCAGTCGCAACCCTCGCATACAAGTTGTATGAAGAGGATAAAAAGGAAAAGGAAAAGAAACAGGAGGAACAGGAGGAAAATGAAAATGAGTAGTAGCAAGAACAAAGTACTTCTCGGCTCTGAAGTGCTCTTTGAAGGAACCAAAGAACAATGTGACGCCTTCGTTCGTTCCATGGAATGGGACTTTGATGGTGAGCACCAAGGTTTACCTGCTGCAGATGCTGCAGCTAGTGCAATTATTGTAGAGAATAATTAAGGAGGAAAATTATAATGGAAAACATGGATATGAACACAATGGATACTACAATGGAAATGGATACCACTCCGGAAGTTGTTACCCCGGAAGTAATGCCGGAGACTACTAGCGGGTTTGGTGATGTACTCAAAGGTGCTGCACCTGGATTGCTTGGTTTTATTGTTGGTGCTGCCGCAGCTTATGGTTATCATAAGTATAAACAAAGAAAAATGAAAAATGAGAATGAGAAGGCTGAATAATGGAAAGTAAGTCACTTGCTGAAATTGAAAATGAAAAAGTGTTAAGCGCACTTGAGGCACTTATGACTGGCTTGAAAGAGGCAGGCACAGATGGCTGGTATTATGATGAGTATCAGCTCATAAAAGATTTTATTAAATCCAAGAAACAGCAGTCCACTGCGTATAACGTGTAAACATAGGAGGTAATGATATGTTAATTCCAGTATTAAGATTAGTAGCAGGTGCAGTGTTTGGGTATATTGTTTCCAGCACATCCTGTGAAGAATCCCAAAACGTAAAGGAAATGAGAGCGGAGGTGCAAGATCTTCAGAATCAAATTTCGGAAATTAAAGAACAAAGTGCTTCTAAAGCAAACGCGGCGTATGAAGAGGCAAACGCTGCTATGGATGAAGTCCTGAAACAACAGCAACAAGTCGAAAATTCCTGGGATGACGCAAAGAAAACGTTTATGGAAAAATGTGAGGCGATGCAGAGACGCCATGAAAACTTCCAGCAATATACCCAGGATATGAAAGAACAGATGGAGGAACGCGCAAAAAGAATTGATAAGATTGATCAAGACATGCGAGCTCTTAATAAAGAAATAGATGACAACCTAAGTAGCTTAGAGGCTATGATAGCTGAAGAAAAAGATCCTTCTGAAGAGCCTTCAAAAGAGTCCCTGAAAGACTTGAAGGAAAAACTCGAATCCAATAATGCAAAATAAAAAATGGGGCTACCTTCGGGTAGTCCCACTTCTCTTTATTCTTTTTTTTTACATAGGTATAATGAGACTACTGGGGGAATATATCTATGTTAAAACTTTCTACAAAACCTTCTGATTTTGCACAGAAATTAATATACCTTGATGGTAAACCATTTAGTCTTAAAGGACTCCCGTATATGGTTGATATCATGGATACTGAAACAGAACGAATGCTTCTTATGACTGGACGCCAGGTTGCTAAGTCTACTACTGTTTCAGCTACTGCTACTACGGAGTTAGCTAGTCATCCTTTTTGGCGTGCGTTATACGTAGCTCCACGTAATGACCAGGTTTCACAATTTGTAAATGATAAACTATCTCCGATGTTGCATAACTCTCCACTCATTAAGAGATGGTACTTGAATTCTGCATGTAAAGACCAAACGATGGCAAAAGAACTACTTAATGGTTCTATGATTTACATGCGTTCATGTTACCATAACGCTGATGGCATCCGTGGTATATCTGCGAATTCTGTGTATATAGATGAAGTACAAGATATCATCTTAGATAATATTCCTGTTATTGAAGAGTGTACAGCGCGTAAAAATCCTAAACGTATGACGTTCTGTGGTACTCCTAAGACATTTGATAATTGCATTCAACAACTCTGGGATCAAACAACACAGCATTATTGGGCAATGAAATGTGAGGGATGTGGACTATGGAATGTCCCCATTCTTGTGGAAAATCTTGGACCAGATGGAGTAATATGCAAACACTGCGGAAAACGACTCAACGTGGCGGGAGGTCAGTATGTAGCTAAATACCCTGGACGCCCATTTATTGGCTACCACATTTCCCAGGCAATGATTGCAGGAGTACCAGCAACCGGAATCCCATGGTCACGTTTATTAGAAAAGCTTAATAACCCGTTATATGGAGAATCAAAGTTCTATAATGAGTGTTTGGGATTTTCCTATGATAATGGTGCAAAACTTTTAGTTGAGTCAGACCTGCGAGCTTGTTCCGACAATGACATAGAAGAGTGGACTAATAATCGTAGGGCTGAGTGGGGCATTTATAACCTGGTAGCATCGGTAGACTGGGGAGTCCTTGGTGGCAATACCCATACAGTACTAACAATGGGTGGTATTGATAAAGACGGAAAACTTAGAGTTATATTCTCTAAAAAATACCCAGTGGATCAAGACCCGCTGAGCCAGATTGAAGATATTGTTAAAATTGTTTACCCCGCCAATCCGGCAATCCTTGTATGTGATCGTGGTGGTGGCTCGTTAGCTAACTCTGTTCTACGTCGTCATTTCCCGAAAAAGCCACTGTATGAAATAGAATACAAGGCTAAAGTCAATGACGGTATGCATTATAGTGCTGATTCTAAATCTTGGGTTACCGACCGTACCCGTGCGATGGCAGGTGTTGTGCTTGATATAAAGGCGCAGAAAATTATATTTCCTAACTATAATAAAATCATGAAAGACCAGTTCGCACCCGATTTGCTAACTCTTTCCTGTGAGTACAACGAAAAAATACGTGCTTTTCAGATTATTAGAGATATAGGAACTCCGGATGACTTTGCACATACCTTGGTATATCTTAGATTAGGTGCTAAATTTTTTGCACCTTCTCCGAAACGACTTGTTCACAATTTGGAACAATTTGATCCACCAAGTAAGCCTCAAGAAAATACATTCGATGATTAATGGTATAAGTAATATGTAGAGATATGAGATTTCTCATGTCTCTTTTTTTTATTATAGAAAGGAGTGATTAGATGTATTTATATGGCATCTACCCAACAGGGAATTCTGATGTAATACCAGTAGCATTGAGTTCGACCTTAGTGATTTCTCACTTGTATGTATCAGATGAACCAATCCAAAAAATTGCAACACGTATGGAGTTTCAGATTCCGCGTCAGCAAGCAGTTGACATTCTAAAGGAGGTTAATGTTAACATCTCTGAAATCGTTGCTACACATCAGTCTGACTTTGTATACTTCGCAATTGCTATTAACCCAAAGTATGACCAAAGCAAGCAGATTACAGAGCGCACCCTGGTATTAAACGGACGCAGTATTCCAATAAAAAATGTTTCATTTGGAGCAATCATGGAAAGTCAGCAAGACTTTATCTACGATAGTGAAGTTGTATTACTTCCTAGTAGACCAAAGTTAATTGTGGATGGGAAAGAAACTACACCGTGTAATCTGTGTGACTATTCAAATTTAAAGCATGGGAAAAAATACTGTGTTTATTACACAAGAGGATTCCAATGTTTATTTAAGAGAAATAATACCTTACAAATCACATGCGAGGGTTTTGCTGAAGCATGTATACCAGCTGTTCCAGAGTTGCCAGAGGACGCGTCAGGAACTGTACCTCAAACAGCGTACGGAACAGACGTTGATGAAAAGACCTGGGAGGTAGACTAATGACAATCACATTTTATAATTTGCCAAAATACTTATCTGCTGTTGGATCTAATGTGAATGACTTATGCACCGTAACAAATAATCTTGAATCCTTCGAGTTTAGTGCATCAAATGCGCAAAAAGTATGCCAAAACATTATTGATACAACGTATCCTTTTTGCGACGTTTTTTCATTAGCCCAAGCATTAGACATTAGTCCCGGTGTATTAAGCAACCCGGATTTTATAGCGTCTGGTATAGGCTATAAGACATTTTACATTGATAAAGAGACTGGCAAGGTTTCTCGATATCCTATATTCGCAAAATCTAGACGCATTGACGCTCCCCCTCCATTGTTAAAAGAGATCCAACGTCGTCTTGCTTCTGCACTCACTGTTTTTCCTGCTCACCCAGCGAACTTTGCATTTATTCAAAATAAATCAATTAAAGACGCTCTTGAGGTGTTAAAGGATAGTCAAACAATTATCCATGTAGACTTAAAAGATTTCTTTGACAGTCATAGTGAAGTATATTTAAACAAAAAATTAGGGAAACTTATTTATCATGAAGAATCATTAGCTGATCATCAGTGGAAGTTCATCCGAGCAATTACCCGGTGGGTAACACTCAAACACTCACTTCCCCAGGGAGCTCCAACGTCTCCTATCCTTTCAGTAGTTCTAAACTATGAAATGGATGACAAGTTAGCTAAAGCTGCTAGTGCACAAGGATTATCCTATGTGCGATACGCTGACGACTTGTTCTTTGGTGGCACTATCTCTGTTGACACAGCTCTGGATTTCATTGAATCCTTACCAGAAATGGTGCAACCGTTTAGAATAAACCATAGCAAAGTAGGCGTGATGACAGACTCTGTGCGGCCGATTCCTACAGGTGTTATTATTAGAATAACTCCTAAACGAATTGCACCAAGTCAGTCTGCTAAGATCTTGTCTGAATGCAGACAAGCATTAGGTGATCAAACTGCAGAGTTATTAGTAAGTGATTACAAGCTTACAATAAAAACAAAGATTCTCCGCGATAACTCCGTAGCTGATGCAACAACGCTATTAACCCCGTTTATCACATGGTTGACAACTAAGTATCCCTCTCTAAACGCACAATGTAAATTGCGCAGTTATCACCTTGCTAAGACAAAAGCAGTTTTAGGTGCACATATACAAAACGGAGAAATAAAGTTTTCTCGAAAACAGTATAATACTATGCGTTTACACGCGATGCTGATAGGGATGCAGTACGCATTTAAATATGCTTCTAAGATTCTGTCTCCAGCCTTAGATGGCCTGCGTTCAGTATACGTTGTAAATTCAGTACGCGAAGTAGCTAAATCATGTGATGGATTAAGTGTATTCCCGGTTGCTCCAGATATTAATCACAAACGTAACTTGTTGCACCAGCCGATGTCATATAAACAGTACAGAGGAAAAGTTAATTGGATTAACCAAATCCAACCTGAAAAAGCAGCAAAGCTAAAGCAGGTGGAAATAAAGTTCTTCAAATCAACACTCCGCAAAATTTGTGAGCTTTTAGAATCAACTGAGGTAATACAAGAAACACTTACTAACTCAATTATTGAACAGGCGGTTGTACAATACTATGAATAATGATACTATTATAGAAAAATTATGGACACTCCGAGAATTACTAAGCTTTGGGTACTCGGACAACTCAACGTCAGCGATTCAACTTCTCGATGAAATCATTGATGACATTGAGAACTCGGAGCTTGAGGACGAAGCGGATGGCATGAGTAGGTATGATGACGCTGATGGCTTATTATCCACAGACGAGTATATAGACCCGTATAAAAACTACAAAATAAAGGATTGTATACTTAACATACCTCGTTTTGCTAAAGAGTTAGTTAACACAACTAGTTCTACAGTCAACGGGTATGTGTTACCATCCGATGTGGAGCAAATAATTCCAGCCATGCGATATACTCCCACTGTGTTGTATCTTATCGTTGTAACAGTGTTACTTGACATGGGAATACCTGTAGTGTATAATGAAGTAGAGATGAATGCGTTTGACTACACCGAGTTTAGAGGTCGTCTAGCAAAGGTGTTGACATGTGTATTGGGAGCAGACAGTGATGCTCTTGCTCAAAATATTTATAGTGTTGATGAAGAACTCGACATGTATGAAGATTTTGTTGCTACCATAGATGACGCATTAATCGTGTCACTAAAATCCTCAAACTAGTGGTATAAGTATTATGTAGGGGAAGATTAGCTATCCTCACCTCGCATCTCTCCATTGTATAGGCCTCATGGTCTACAAATTACTATGATTGGGAATCTATTTACAGAGAGTTCTCTGTATTATAATTCTTTAAGACTGCGTCTTAAGTCCTCCACCCAGTGGCGCCTCCAGCGATCCGCAGGCCGGTACCTTCCCGCGGATGGCCAATCATAGTAATTTTTAGGTCATGAGGCCTTACATTAAAATTAACTGTATAGCTGAATACTATTTACAGAGAGTTCTCTGTATTATTATTCTATCAAGCTGCGCTTGAATCCTGAGCCTGGAGGAGATCAGTATCCGATCCGCCCCAGAGATGTCATCGCGGCCACGGGAGCTATACAGTTAATTTTAGTGTATATTGTTATACATGTATTAAGGTTAACTGTGTATCTGAATAACATTTATAGAGAGTTCTCTGTATTATTATTCTATCAAGCTGCGCTTGAATACAGCAAATGATCCTGGTCCGGGCTGCAGAAGACGACGGTTACGCGTAGGGAGATACACAGTTAACCTTAGTATAAGACACCTAGTAAACAGCGTATGTATTCGATCCATATTTCAGAGAGTTCTCTGAATTTCCTTTGATTATAATCTCATGATTATTATTCGCGGAATACATGCGTTGTCTACTAGGTGTCTTTTTTTTTTACCTATTTTTTTTAGTTATTCACGATAGCCAATAGTCCAATAGACTTCAAAATAAAGGCCGGTAGTCTTGCGCCAAAGTCCAACAGTTGTACGAGCAACCATCGTACCATCTGTAGCAAACAAGCCCATTTCTTTAATGTCCTTATTGTCGATAGCATCATCAACAGTATCATACAAGAAAGAGAATGTGACTGTTAGCCCGTCGTCAGCAACCGTTGGCACTGTTGCGCTTAATTTACGGGAACCTTGAATTTCTTTTTTTAGTGAAGTATCTGTAATATTAGCAGCTGTATCATCAGCGCCGAGTGCCAATTGACGTACAAATGGCAAGCTCTCAACATCAGAACCCCAGCCACTCAAAAGCTTTATAATTGGTTTACGGATGCCAAGAACAATGTTATTAGTAACCTTACCCTGTTCAACAATATTACCCTCTGCGTCTTTTAAACAATAGCTTACACGTCCGTGTAATTTGTCTGCTAAACCTAGTTTTGATTCAGTGTTATTAATTTTCATGTAATTTCCCCTATTCTACGTAGTTTATATTGACATATAGTCTGCGAAATGTAGGACTTTTGCGAACACTTGCGTATAATATTATTTTATAGTAAACTGTACCTGTTACAGCAGTGGCTATTTCTGGTACATCCTCCCAAGTAACTTTATCAAAGGATTGTTTTATATCTATTAATGTGTCTTCTGGGGTATCATACTCTGCACGTATAAACAGATTCTTTGGTATACCACCAATACTAAATCCTTGAGTTATTGCGTAACCTTGGTCACCATTAGATACTTGTAATCCATCTTTACCTATAGATAGATCATAAAGAGTCCAATCAGTGAATTCTGTAGTTGCACATACTGTTTCCGCCTGTACAGTAGTATACGATAACTCTGCATCTGTAATATCCATTGGTAACTCAGAGTATATACCACCAGAGGTATCTCCTTTTAGATTTAATTTAATTCCTTGATCTGATACCTCTGTAGGAAAACCAAGAGATGCTATATGTTCTTCATGATGCTCCCATGGAGATTCGCTAACCAGCCTTGCGTACACACAGTCATAATGCGGCTCGACATATGAAGCATGAGAAGGACTACTTTTCCAGAATTCTTTCCAGTTATCAGTCTCCGAGTTATCAAATATGTGCCATCTCCAGTCATCTAGTGTCAATGCTAGAGCGTCGTTTTTATTATCTGTCCATATAGGTCGACCAATACTAGGAGCGTAAATCCACATGGCACTATTTATATTAGTAAGACCATAGATGGAAGCTGCACCAAGTTTTACACCATTGTTATCATAGTTTGGCGAAATAATTTCGTCATAAGTATCAAGGTCTTTAACACGATACTGTTGCCCCATGAATATGTCTGTTCTAGTTGGCAAAGCATCTAAAAATAATTTTAGTATATCCTGATTTGCAGCGAATCTCTCTAAGTCTTGCAGCTGGGTGTTGAATCTAACATACGCTACCGCGTCATACAAGAAATTACGCATAAGATAATTACGCAAATCATTAGACATAGGGCCATCCACACGATATTTCGCAAATAACTCTACCGGCCTATCTTCCCACCAGTATGGATGTGTTTTATGTGTAATAAGTTCTACAGCATCTGTTAAAACTTGATATTTTTTTAACAGCTGGCCTTCAGTTACACAGATATGTGCATTTCCCATAGGGTAGGAGTACTTATCTGTTTCAACTATACCATCTTTTATCGTCTGAACAGTCTCATTACCATACTTTGCTACTGGGTATCCAAACATTAAATTCAGGACAGCCAACAGTCTTTCGTATGATGGACCAATATAAAATGCTGCTAGAATTGGTTCGATAGAGTCTCTATAAAAAGTAGAATCTTTTCTACGATACTCAAGGAAGTTACCTATCTCATTGTATATTCTATATCCTGCATATCTACCTTTAGAAATATACATAGTCTTAGTAGATAGTGGTTTAGCAAAATAGATCTTTCCTTTGGTTAGCTTAAAATCTACGTTTACTTGTCGTGGATCTACAGGATCTACGTGTTTATCATATAAAGCGTCTATATATACCCAGTCAGGATCTATGTCATAGGCGTAGGGATAGATGTCATCTTCAGATGTGAACTCGTAATCCCCAAATTCTACTTTTTCCCAAATTTTGGTGTTACCAATACTGTGTTCAGGAATGTCTTCTATGTCATATCGTTCTAGAATCTTAGCATCCTGACGCATACTCAGAATGGAATTAATATGCGCGGTAACTCTTAGCAAGTCTTTAGGTTTGAAAGTTTCTCGCCAAAAATCCGGGAGTAGTTTTAGTTCCCAAGAGTTAAAACGTTGCATATTATCCTTCCACCTTCACTTGGATTAAATCTTCATTTGTATACCAGCAACAAGTACGTAAAGAAATCTGTGATCTATCATCTATCACAAATTTTAAACTATCTGTCTCTGTTGGGCGGAGAAGAGAATCAACTGGCTGACGATATCCATTAAGTCCAATTCGTTCCATACGCAGATCCTCTGTAAGATACCAACAATATAACTCCATTGGCAAGTGTACAACCATAACACCTGAGCTTCTAATGATATGTGCGATCTCTGCCACTTGTGGGTATTCTTGACTTCGCAAGGTATTTATGTAGTATGCAATGCTTGATTTTACTGCTGCTATTGCTTCATCAGAATCTGTGTCTGACACAGTTATTGTTGCGGTAACTACAAATGGCCATTTCTGTTTAACCAAGTTATCAGTATGAAATAATTCATTGTCTGAATTTGATACATAGTTATCAACAGTAGTTAAATCTGATGTAAGTGACGTCATTGGAGATGCAGGAGTAAGAAGTGGTACTGTTTCTTGTAGAGACCCACGGAGTGCTACGTCTGTTGGTTTCAAGTTTGCAGCATTCCATACCTGCATTAATTTTTCAGGGTTATTTGTAAGACTTTGTCCATTGAAAGTCATTGGAAAACCTAGTGGAGCAGTATATCCAGTGGAAACATTGAATGTATTATTTCTAACGTAGATATCACACTTACCACCAATATGAACAGTTCCATACCCACGAATGGTAACTAAATCTCGAATCATCTCTGAGTCACGTAGTCCAACTGGTGTGATCTCCTGAATGCTAGGAAACTTTTCTCGCAACATTGCACGAGTTGATCTGTATGAATATAATCCACGCAGTGCTAGCTCGTCCTGCGCTCGATTATAAAAAACATAATTGGACTCTGACACTCCACCATCTGTAGTATCTGCTAAAAAATATGCTCTACGTACAGACGGAGCAGACGTACCTGTAAGTGTTACAGCATCGTTAGCTACAGCATTATATTGATTGCCAGTTCCAACAGAGCGCACAGCAACATCTACATAGTATCCATTAATATCATCACCAGGCAACTCGTTCTTACTAATGAAATGGTCAGTTAGTACTTCATAGGCTCTGTCGTTTGATGCTTCACACACTTCTCCAGCACTTATGTATGCATCTATTTTGTTTCCGTATACTACTCTGACTACACCACTAACGTAGTTTCCTGTACGTCTATTCGCAAAGTAGCGACTAAGTATTCGTTCCAGATCCTCCTCAGACATGGACATATAATTACTAAGATCTAGTGACCCTAGTAGTTCATCTATGCCTTCTGCTTGGCGTGACCATAACAATGATATTGGTCTCACTACCATTTCATATACAGGAGTTCCCGGGCCACAATCTAAATTGGGGTATGTATCTGCTAGTATTTGGAGAACCTGTGTCTCCATGTTTTTCTGAGAGTCAATGGTGGCACTTGGACTAGTTGCAGTCATGTTGTACCTCCTAGTTTTAAAGAGTATATTATTGATTCCTGCTTAACAGGTGTAAACTTTATGTTTAGAAAAATTTGGTTACTGTTATTTATTGTTAAATCTGTCAATTCTATTGAAGAAATCAAATCAATAGCTTCCTGATTATTCTGTGTAGCTTCGCCACTCTGCAACTTGAAAAATTGACGAATAGCTTCTGAAACTTGTTCTCGTATAAATAACTGCGTTTCAGTACGATTCACAATATTCATGTGCAGCATCTGTGGCATATATGTTCCAAACCAGGGCCTCATGGAATCAGAGCCAACTGTTGTAAGAAGTATAACTAAAAACTTTTGCATTGCACGAATAGGCCCTTCTGCCGTTGTGTAAGGGTTCAGCGTACAAGTTACAAGTTGTTTACCAACATTTTTCTCTAATTTTGGATTAATTAGTAGTCCCTTAATCATTTTTCTTACCTTAGTTATTGATAGTTGATTTTGTCTTAATAGTGTTATCCTTTGTATTATCTACTACATTAGATGCACTAGTATTGATTCTTGATGTTTTGTTGTTAAGAGTGGCAGTGGTCTTTGCTGCAGAGTTTTTGACTTGCTTTCCAATATCTCCACCCTTCTTTTCTATGGTGCCAAGGGTGCTCTCTGCAATTTCTTCAGCATCCTTGTTTAAGTCATCAGTAGAAATAGTAGCAGAACTTACCGCTCCTGCGACATTCTTAATATCATTTACACTCATCAGTAGATCAGCTTTTTGAGACATGTCAGAGATAGATGCAATCGAATTTTCTAGTCCCTTATAGTCTACATTAATATTTTTTGGATCTACTATACCAAGAGTCTTAGGATTTAAGTTGGCGAGCATTCCCATTAAGTCTCCCAATGCTTGAGCATAACCTAACGCTGAAAACACAAATGAAACTACCTTGTTTCCACTGCTAGTACTACCGTTAGTATTTGCAAGCTCTGCGTTTGTCTGCTGGATACCTAAATTACTTTCAGTTGTATCTTTGAGCCGCTCTATCAAACTCTTTGCGGTTGTTATTGCAACATGGATTGCATCAGCGTTGTTATACGCAGATGACTGTTTAGACACTGTTCTATATCCGGGAGGAAAAATTGAGTAAGATGAACGAGGGTCGTCCAACATACCCAAACTTCCTTTTGGAGCAACCCAAATGCCTGCGTAATCTAGTCTCCCAGCACCTTGAACACCTATTTGAATAGTATCATTTGAATTTACATCAGCTTCAAATATTAGAATTTTCCAAGCGGTGTCTGTAATGACTTCTGTATATGCTTTTTCTCCTACCTTTATATACGCCGTTGGAGTCGTGCCCAAAGAACGGATAGAACAAATGACTAAGCATGAAGTTAACTGAGTGTATGTGAGAGGTGTACTCCAAGTATATACTTTGGGAATAACTATAGGGTCTTCGTCCTCTGGATCAACTGGGTAGTTCCCAGATACCTTGGAATCTATCTGCAAAAATCTAATAGGCAGTCCGGACTGCAGTTCTTCACTGATTTTTGCGGATGACCCTTCCTCCACCGTTTCTTCCTTCCAGGTATCAAACCTGTAAAAATAAGGGTCACCATTTCCTGTGGTATCAGTATCTTCTATTTGTCTTACTGGTGGTCCGTATTCTCCCTCTATGATACGTTTAGCAAGTTTATCTAGGTTTTCTTTGTTTTGCAAGTATTCTAGATCTTTTTTATTTGTAGCATATCCAAGGTAGAATGTTACATCTGCTTCACTACCATATTTAAGAGAATTTGTTTCAGTATACCCTAAGTTTGTAATTGGAGTGCGCCCCTGCATGTAAGTCTCATAAGTTAGAGTTCCAACAAAGGCACTGTATTTACTGCACTGGATATCGTACCCAGATGTATCCGGGGAAATATCTACATAACAGTCTATCGTCCAGCATAGCACTGGAGTATAGTTTACACTAAGAGCTTTTAGATCCATGGAAACTGCTGCTTCACTTTTTCGTGAAAGCATACAGTCATCACCTTTTAATTTTATGTATTTCTGCAGTAATTCAGCAAATACATAGTTGATATGCCAACGAGTTTCATCTGTTGCAGGATGTCTGACGTCTTTCATTGGATGAATAAGAATCATCAGTATCCCTCCTGAGCAACATTTAATGATTCTCGCATAACACTAACCACTTCGTTCTTCTTTTTATTATAAAGGTGAGGTGAAAGCTTTAAATCCACTCGTATTTTTGAGTCTGGGAGTTCCTTCTTTCCACCATAGCCTGTACTATGTTCAAGAATATATTTTCCTTGGTTGTCTAATACATTGTATGCGTAGAAAAATGCTTGTTGTGTCGGGTCTAGCTCTGATACACCTGGTTCAAAAGTCTGTTTGCTTTCTACCAGTTCACGTCGTAACCTAGTCGATGCATCTATTACTTTTGGCAATGACCACCCAGTGTACTCTGCCACCTCTTGGTAAGTTGGTTCTCTATTCAGAGCCTCTGTAAGATACTCATTGGCCTCTGTTATAGGTTTGAATTTGAAATGAACATTCTCCGGAATACGAATAGCGTGCTGGTTATTTATGTTCTCTCTACTAACCTTCTTGAAGTTGTTTATAACGTAGGTTGACAGTTTAGCTCCTTTAGCAGGAGTATAGGTGTCAAATGATTTTAAGGTAATTTCTTTAAGCTCTGCCTCTACAACGGAATATGGTCGAACATTACTTAGTTTACGTGCATTAGCAATGATTACTCCGTGGAATCGTTGCAGTAAGTCCCACTTAGCTTGTTGATTACCTTGTTTGTATTTTCTCCAGAGATCAAGATCTGACTCAGAGTAGCTATTATTAGCCTTGAGCCCTACCTTGCCTGCAGTAAATCCTGATGCTACTCTTGGCATGTTATCACTCCTTTAAAAGCTAATAACATTATACCTGAAGATGGTATAAGTAATATGTAGGCACTTGTAAAATTAATGAGTTTCTGCTATAATTTAGAAAGGAGAATATATCATATGATTACGTCAGAAGTCTTAGCACACTTAATATCTTTAGCTTTATGTGCCTTAGCTATTTATATTCTTGGTTGTAAGATTCTAGATGCTTGGGATCCCAACTGGAGAGATAAAGCTAAGTGGTGAAAATTTTAGTACATATAAGTTGTGTAGTATGAATAAGGAGGACTATTATGCGTAAAAATCCACTTTTGTGCAAGTTAGTTAATAATATCATTTACATCTGGAATCCAGCCTCAGAAAAATGGGAAGAACCTTGCGGAACCTTTGTAGATGCGTTGACTGGTAAAAACCCCATTAACAGAATGGATAAAAAAGAGAATAAGGAGGAGAATAAAATGGTTTCTAACACTAGAAAAAATGATAACAAGTTGGTTTTATTGACAGATATCTTGACTCTTAAATTTAAAAGAATGCTTGAGAACTGTGCAAGTGAAGAGTCCAATTTCTTGCTGTCTACTATGTTAACACTGATTGCAAAGTATAATAGCAAAACAGCTAATTTTAAGGATATCTATAATGACATCAAGGCTGAAAGTGATAATATTAACGTAGTTAAATTCGGGTACTCCTTAGTTAATCTTAATGCATCCAAGAAGTCTACACCTGAGCTGTTCTTACGTATTGATGATAACGATGGCAACACTGTCTCTCTTGATTTTGAAGCTGATTTAGATCCTTCGGCATATAAATTGGAAGATGTTCAACTCTGTGTTATTGCTAGTCTTTCTTCTGCAGTTACTGATACCCTCACAAATTTCAGGGAACTTGATGATAAACTAAAGAAAGAACGTGAGCAGATTAAAAATATGGCAGAGGAAACCGTGGCAGCGGTAGTGACAAGATTGTTTGAGGTGAAAACTATCTCATCTGTTTCCATTAAATTGCATAATGGTAATGAAGTTACCTTTGAATTAAGTGATAAATAGGGCGATTGTAAGCAGGAGAAATAAGATGTCTCTAAAATACTTCAAAGATAAGTATGAACGTGCAGAAGCCGAGCTAGTACGCATTACAGAAACTTATGGTCGTAAGTCTGATGAATGGTACCGCGCAGCTGCTAAGCGTGATTACTACTGTAACAAGTATATAAATAATAAAAACAGGAAAGAAAAGGAGTAATAATATGCAGATTTATGATTCACTTCCCTCATTTGCAGATGCAAGGGATTCCTTGCTGAGCATCATTGAAGATGCCAACGTTAGTTTTGACCCACAGCTGATTAACCCGTATACACTAAAGTGCATGGAGGCATCCTATACGCCAGAGGAATTCAAGGAAATTAGTGCCATTATTGAACCTTACAAGGACAAAATTAAACCTGTTCAATACTTACCCTTTACAGGATTTGAATACGTACACTTGCCGTCATCCGAGTTTCCTCTTCCAAGCAGAGCTACTGAGAAATCTGCTGGATATGATTTTTATCTACCAATGGATATTGTTGTACGGCCTGAAGAACCTGTATTTGTTAAACTGGGAGTCAAAGTAAAACTTCCGCATGACATGGTACTTAAACTCTATATCCGCTCATCATTGAGCAAGAAAATGTTCTTACTTAATGCAGTTGGTATTATTGACGCAGACTATTATAACAACGCAGATAATATGGGTGAAATTGGTGCAATGTTACAAGCATGGCCTGGACAAGAACCGATTAACCTGCAAAAAGGTGACCGTGTTGTACAAGGTCTACTTATGCACTACTCTACTGTAGATGTGGATATTCCGCGCATGGTAACCAGAACTGGTGGTTACGGCAGTACAGGTAAATAAGTTTATTAATATGGGGTGGTTCATGTGGCTGCCCCATATATTTATAAGGAGGTTAATCATGAGAAAAACATACAAGCCTTGCCCTTTTTGCGGCAGTAATAATATTCAGTTTGAAGACTCTGTGTACTGTGGTGCATTACGCTGCATGAACTGTGGTGCAAGAGGTGGCTTTGCCACTAGCTTTGATAAAGAAGGATGGCACGAGAAAGCCGAAAAAATGTGGAACACAAGAAAGGAAGACTAAAGCAAAATGCAGGAAAAGCAAACTAAAACATTTATTTGTGATGTATGTGGTACTGAGTACAATGATATTAATTCTTGCATTAAATGTGAGCGAGAACATGCTACAGTACTCGACCCAGTAGCTGTATTTTGGTATCCAGGACTTAGATTTCCAAGATACATATACTTTAAAGACTCAACTGGCAAGCTAGTTCTATTTGCAAATTCAATGACTCCAGTTGATTGTGTATCTGAGTCTAAACCAGGCAGGGATAAAAGAACATGGAGTCCACTAACGTTGTGTGTGCCGGAAAAACCCTGTGAATCTACACCTAAAAAACCAGACACTATTTGGACTAGATTAATGGATACAATCACAAGGTTTTGGAGGGGATAACATGTTATCAAAAGAAATTCGTAGATTTATAAAAATGCTTGGACCTGGAAAATACTCTAAATCACGTAACGTTAAACTATATAGACATAAATGGGCTAAACGTGGTACTAGATTAAAAATAAACACGTATGTCAATAACATGTTTAAAGTAGGTGTTCCGTATGACAGTCATCGATGGAATAGTACTATGTAGTGTACTGCTATTTATAATCTACGCTATCTTTGAGTTTCTTACATGGGATACTCCAGAGCATACGCGCACTAGGAAGTGAAGCAATGAAAGAGTATTATGATAAAACACCTGATGGGGACTTCTCTTACAATCGCAGGACCCACTTTGCACAACAAATTTTTGAGGCGAACCTTCAACGGATGCGTAGATTTAACGGGTCCAGCATAGACCATTTTCCTGCCAAAAACACAGGGAAACCAGCAAAGCAGCCTCACTTCATTAAGACCGCAGAGGAGTTACAATACTTTAGTGATAAACGCCACTCATGTGACTGCTGTGGCAAAAGTCTTAACCCATTAACAGTTTCTCCAATGTGTTCCACGTTATGTGAAGAATGTTTACGTAGGTTAAAAACTTATGTCAATCTAAAGGATAAACTGGATGTGGAGAATTTTATTCGTGCAAGTAACTGGATATCGTTTAGCATACGTGGTAATCATTTTGAAGAGGACAACCTAGTTCTCAAAGTATTAGGTGACTAAAAAGAAAGGCTCGGAGGAACTCCCTCCGGGCCATTTATTTATAATATTTTTTTTTAGCTAATATACTAACAGCATAGACACCATCTCTACATTTGTTAGCATGATCTTCATATGCTACAAAGTGTCCGTCCTGGGTAAGCTGTTTAGCTAACGCTGTAGCACTTGTTTTTGCTTGTTCCTCGGTGTTTCCAAAAGCACTGTATAGTGTTGCAGCTGAATCATGTAAACCTAGGACTGTCATCGTTACTACCTCACATCATCGTTATTCATTGCAAGAGTTTTAGCAATAATAGTATTTGTATATTCTTTGATTCTATCTTGTATAGTAGTATCAAAAAAAGTACTACCATCACCATTTTTTAGCCAAACATAGTTGTCTTCTTCCACAACTGTAGCTCCATCTGCTACGTCTTTTAGATAATCGTCAAAAGATGTAGTCTCTCTCCAAATCTTACGTAAGGATTGAGTTACATAAGTTTTATCGGTACCATACTTGTCCATAAGTCCTGGAATGTCATCGTTTGTTACGGGTGTTACAGATTCTCCTAGCATATCTTTATAGGTGTACGCCAGCTTATCTGCGTATTCTGATTCTACTATTGGATACGCTCCAGGACTCTGTTCAGTGTCGGAGTGCCCACAATTAAATGTTACAGATGTAGTCCAGGACCTATCTGTTAGATTATGGGCTACGTTAGTTACATATCCATAGATATTAAGTCCATTCTCAGTAGTTTCTATGCTTGCCATTGGGAACCCAGGAACAATGTAAGGATTGAAGTAGCATTCTAAACTTCCACTTCTAGTAACATACCTCTGTCTAGCAAGTTCATACCTTGCTAACGCTGCTATTGTTTGTCCGATACCGTTTAACTTATCTACACCAGAACCGATTGACATTACATAGTTCTCATCATTTTCAGACTGCTGATTTTGCTTGGATTTAAGAAAAAGATAAATATCTGCACCCTTGTTTACATTGCTTACTCTGATACCATTGCGTTCTTCAAACGCAGTAAGGTTAAGCACAGGATGACTTTTATCAGTTAACTTGGATGGCGCTGGGTTTCCTGACGTATCTTTGTTCTGGTCTCCAAAAGACGTAATAAAAGTTGAATACTTAGGTAATCCATTTTTTTCACCTTCTAACTTTGTTTCTTCAGTAAACATCATACAAGTGAGTGTAAACGGAGCTCCTGACTGTCCAGAAATCTCACCAATGGGGTCTGTAGTCTGCAGTAACCGTGTTGGCTGTTCCTTGTATGGGTTTGTATAGCTAATTTGTGACTTTAAGTTTGGAAACATTAGATTGCAGGATGGCGCATTTACAAATAGTGTTTCTGGTTTTACTACCATAACATAGTTGTTTCGTAAGTTAGGAATGTAGTACATTTGATGATAAAATTTATTCATGAAGTTACTTAAATAATCATGAACTGACCACATTCCGTCTTCATTGAATGTTTGGTTTGCTTTAGACTTAAATGCTAGGCTCTCTGCAAAAGACGCAAAGTTCATTATTCCGTAATCTGTAATTAGATCACTAGGAACACCTGCGCCTGTAACCTTTGCCCCAGACTGAAGTGTGTTAGGTGAAGTATTTCCACCTTTGTTTTCTAACTTCGTATCACTAGTTATTTTCCCTTCGCTGCGTCCATGTGCTTTTTGAGTGCTATTAAGAGTATCTCCACGTTGTAACCATGAATTAGAGAACGTTGATCCTTGGTGAATATCATATTGGTTTCTGAAACTTTGTGCATCTAAGTCACCATCTACTTTGGTACCTGGAGGATATACAGTAACGGTATTTCCGTATGTATGCCCTCCCTGCTCAGCTTCAGCCCTTGTCCAACATGCAACATCAATCTTTGTTCCATTGATAGCACTGCCTGTATCAGTCGCCAGATAGTTTCGTCCGTTTATTTTTACAATGGATCCAAGTGGAATCTTATTGGGATCAACAGCTATTGTTCTTCCTGGTACCGCGGGGGAATTGTCTGCAGATATTGCATCACCACTGGGTTTTGTTTCTGCAGGATTATTATAGGTATAGTGAGTAAACTCTACGTTGTTAAGTGTATACGGCTGTGCCAATGTTACTCACCTCATTTCAAATCATTAACAGCTATATATCCAGTTATTTTATGATGAAAGCTACCAGCGGTAGAGGGATCATGCACTACTCTTCCCCTGCCAGTGGAAGCAGCGTAGTTACCACCATTTCCGTCACAGATTACAATGTGATTTAAATCGTCCTCAACAACAATGCCATCTCCTGCACGAGGTATGTATGAACCATCTGCATCATGCCAAATGTTTTTCTGACGAGCTTCTTGTACCATTGATGGAACAAAGGATGTATCCCATTCAATACCTGCGGCATTCCAGCATTTTTTAGTGTACATAGAACAATCTGTAGATGAAATGCCATCCCCACCAAGTTGGTAGGGTATTCCTAGCTGTGATTTAGCAGCATTTATTATTGCATAACTTCTCGGTCCAGCCCCACCTGTGCCAACTTCTCCATTGACAACGAATTGTTTATATTGTACACCCTCAGATGACCATTTTACACCATCAGTATTTTTATAATAGGTAGCAGGGGCTCCTCCACCAATGTTATAAAATGGATCATTACTGCTGCTGTTTGCTGAATAATCCTGTCCTTCCAGGTCAGCAGGAAGTAACGCTGCATTTTTTGCAGTATCTGACACCCCATAAATTCTGTTAAGAATTTTGTAGCCATTAGCATCGTTTCCAAGCTTTGCCCAATACCACTTACTTACGGCAGACGCATCTTTATACCCCTCTAAAATCTGTCGAAGAATACGATACGTTAAATCAGCCATACTTTTGTATTCTTTTCCTTCAATAATTTTGCTAACCTGAGAGATTTGAACCTTATTCATACCAGAAATGGTCTTAAATACAGTTTGGCCGATCATCTCGTAATCCTTCATGTAAAGATACTGAGCTGCTGCTTGGTTAACTATCTGCATAAGAGTCAAATACGCACTACTATGAATAGCATGAATAGTCAAATATGCTCCTGATGAATCAATTGAGTATGATATTGCGCTGAGCTCACCATCAAATAATAGTCTCCATTTATAAACACCATTAGAATCCGGCATAAGATCTTTGTAAATTATGTGAACCTTTGTTGTTTCTGGCAAATCACGCATAAAAGACGCCGCTGGTAAAGTTATAGTAGCAGAGGGTGGGCTTGTAACTCCATATGATACTGCAGCAGCTGAATGTGGTACCTGTACGCCTTCCAAGAATACCTTTGTATCTACATAGAATACATTTGTATCTGTGAAAGCTTGCGGCTTCGCCGCGTCAGTTGTTGTGGATGCTGTTGTATTAGTGTTAGAAGCTGTTTCTTTAGTTTCCTTTGCTACAGCATTTGCCTTTGCAGCGTCTACAGCTGCTGTAGATTTAGCAGTGGATAGTCGTGGTTCTGAAGCAGTAGGTGTAGTTTTTGACTTACTACTGCTCAGTTCTTCTTGCTTTTTGAACACATACCCGGTGTCAGCTGCTTGTTGCTGTATTTTTTTCTCCCGTTCAACTATACGTTGCTGGCGAGCTTTTTCATTAGCAGATAAGTTTGTAGGCTGAAAACTCAATCATAGCTCCCCCTTCCTATTTTCCCGGAGAAATATCGTTTTCCATAGGATCTCCCTGTCAATACATTCAGTGCACCATGAACCTGATTGGTAACCGCTAGGGTTTTATTAACTGTTTGCATAGTTTTACTGTTCAATACAGAGTTTATTCCTTCTTGAACGCTTTGTACAAAGCTTTTCTTTTGACTTGCCTTGCCTACTTCTTTGGGATCTTTAGTTGTTTCTTTCTGTATCTCTGCGGTCTTTGTGTCCGTAGATTCATTATTTTTTACCTCTTCAACTGTGTTTTTTGGCTCGGTTACTGTTGTGCTATACCCATACGCCTTATTTATTGGATGCTCCATTACAATAGCATTCATACTAAATGGAATAACGTTGTCCTGCTCTGAAGACATGGACGCAGTAAACGAAATCGGGTAGCACTTGTAAGAACTAAAATCTGGAAACACCAAGTTTAACCAGCATCTATACTTAGCTAGTCTACTTGCACGCAGAAAATAACGATATGCATTGATAAATGCGAGAAACCAAGAGTTATCTCTACTTCCGTCAAATGGAAGGTACCCAGATATACTTACTACTTGTGGTTCTTGTCCTGCAAAAGTAGCAGCAAAGGAGTCACCAACAGTAGGCATGATATGCTGTTTCTCCTGCATGTTTTCCTGTAGAGATAAAATAATTATACTAGTGTACCTATCAATTAATTGGTTATATACCGCCTGTAAAACAGTTTGATCTTCACCTGAAATAGCTTCCTTGAGACCTGCAGTTTCTCCCTGGATTTGCATGTATGCACGTCTGGAGTCATCATCAGATCCATCTATAAAGGTGAAATCTATAAGTCTACCATAGCCCCTAGAGTACTTTGTACTAAGAGCCTGTGCAGCTGCACTTGCTCCTATAGCATTATCAATACTTGCTGTAATTGCTGCGGCTGTTTCCTGAGTAGTAGTACTCATTGCTGCTGCAGCTTCGGAAGTTGTTCCATTGCTTAGAGTGTATGATTGATATGGACTTCCGTTTCTATCTGCAGTACGATTGCCAGTTATATTCTGACTAATCATACCATTAACAGCTTCAACTTCAGACTTTGATTTAAGTGTACTACTAGTCATGCCCATGAAATTAAAGTACTCAAGTTCGTCCTTTGTAACTTCTTGGTATTCATTAATTCCAACAGCTTTATACTTGCCAGTACCTGATCCGGAAGTGGCTGATACTATATTTGTTGTATTACTTTTAAATGTTGTCATGATTAATGGTTGTTAATTTGTATGGAATATATCCTTTATCCATTTTTGGATAAAATTTGGTTTTTGCTGATCTGCTAGCGTACCTTTATTTTCAGGCTTGGTTGGCTTATCGGTATTCTTTTCAACACTTTCACGAGCATCCTTAATTTCAGTATCGCTGACCACACGTACTCGCAACCAGTTTTTACCGTCTTTACCTTGTTCAATAGCAGTATCAACTGCAGTTTTCATTACTTGTCCAGCATCTTGCCTCTTTTGTTGTACCCCGCTGCCTTCTCTAGCCGCAGCTAACATAGTATCCTGTACGATTGTTAAAGCCCTGTTTTGATCAGTTATGGTACCTCGTTTATGACCAAGTCTATCCTCTAGTTCCTCGTTGCTTAAGTTCTTTAATTCGTCTGCACGTTTTAAAAATGCTGCAGCTGTTGAATTGTGTGCTGTAAATCCACCCTGATCAAGGAAACGCTGTGCCTCAGCGTTTGTCATCGAAGAAATTTGAGACTGTGTTTTACCGGATATGCCAAAATCTGTTGCTTTAGCATCAATATTTTGATTCCATAGGGATACTCCTCCAGCCTTCACTTTATTTGCGTAATCTTTTCCAGTATAGTCTACCTTGAAACGTTTTTTACCATTCTTGGAAACATTATCCATTTCATCTCCAAGTAATGCCATTATTTCAGGATTTTGACTAAATGTGTTTATATTGCGAATCTTAGATGGATCAACTTCTCCATTAGAAATATCAGTATATGCTTCCAAAAAAGCGTCGATTTCATCTGAACTATGCAAATTTCTAAAGAGTGTTTCAAGCCGCTTGCGATCTATACCAATGTCATTTAATGCCTTCATAGCGGTATCACCATTAACGTCTATTCCAGCCATACCTTCAGGACCTATTAGTTTGGATATATTATCCTTGGAAATATATCCTTGGGAACCACGGAGAATATCTTGATAGTCTTTATGAGCTACAGCAGCTACTATTCCAGTTCCAGAACCATGGCCAAACATTGCATGACTTGTTGCGGCCAAAATTTGATCAGCTGTTACACTTGATCCATCTTCTAGTTTCATTCCTTTTGCAATTTGTGCTGCTACATCACGGGAATTCGATGTTTTTAGTATTTCAAAGGCTTTATCTGCAGTCATATTTTTTTGATCCCATGTTAAATTATTTCCACGTATAGCATCTATGTCAGATGTACTTAACTTAGATGATATTTCTGATAGTCGAGAACGTGCTTCATCTTTATACGCTCCGCCTGCATGTTCATCAAACCATTTTCCCATACCTATATATGGAAGTAGTGGATTCTCGTTTCCTTTAACATTGAAATACCTTTCTAAGTCTTTGTGTGTCAATGATGCATCTGAATACTTTTGAATCATCATTCGACCCTCTAATGCAGATATTTTATCCTCACCAGCTACTTGATTCCAGTAGTTAGCCATAGAGTCTTTGGCACCTAACCATGTTGCGTCTGCCAAAAAGTTATAATCTTTGGTATCCCCTGTTGGAATACCGTCCTGCTGCGCTAATCGCCTATTGAATCTAAGGAAACTTTTCCAACCGCCAGTAAATGCATCTCCGAGTGTGCTTCGTTTATCCATACGATCTAAGGCTTCTAGCCTATCAGCATTAGAAAACATTGCATTTTCATCAGGCTTATAGTTGCTTTTTTGCAGGTCTTTGACAGCAGAATAATACAGCTGTAAATCTGCTCCTTCTAACGGTTTCTGTATAGCGGTACTTGTTCTGTAGGAAGTATCAAGAGCATTGCTTGCAGCATCAGCAATGGATCTTGCAGGTCTTTCAATAAAACGTTGACTCAGTGACCCTAAATTACGCTCTATGTTTTCGCCAATACTATCAACAAACCTTCCAAATCCTCTACCAGCTCTAGCATACTCTAGGCTACCTATTTGATATTCTTCTTTAGCTGTCCTATCTATGCCTGCTTGAATTCTTGGGTTAAGTACTTTTAATGCTATTGCCTTGGCAGTATTTATATCCAGACCTGGACTTATTTGTGTTAAATGTACTGCAGCAAAGGCAACCTTTTGTTCTAGTGAAGCATTCCTTGGCAGCATTCCAAGGATATTTTTAAGCTCACTACGTAACTGTATCTCTAATAGTTTATCTAAATCACCTTTTTCAGCAGCACTAGCTATAATATTATTTTTTTCTGTTATAGACATAGCAATACTGCCTAATCCGCCTGCCGTGATATTCTTAGCTGCTTGTCCTACTGCTCCCCAGTAGCCACCATTTTCTATTGTGGCTTTATATTTTTCTAGATCAAAGCCAGTGCTTCCATTCCAACCAGCATATAACATTGCCCCGCCAATAGCACCGTTGTTTAATAGGTTGGCTTGTGTAGACAACATTTTTCCGGCCATAGCTTGAACTCCACCACCTGCAGCAATTTCAGCTGGTGTTAGCATCCTTCTTTTTTCAAGTTCTGTAGTGTAAGCAAGGTTTCTTAATGCTGGATGAATACCAACGAATGCTGGATTTCCATATTGTCCAAATGCTACTGAACTCATGGAAGCAGCTGTACTTAATAGTGTATTTGCTTGAACACCAAGAGCTCGACCGTAGCTAAAGGCGTCTGTACCTATAGACTGGATAGCACTTATGTTACGGAAACTATTAAGACCCATGTCTTTTAGCTGTTTTACAACTTGCATGGTCTCTTGTACGTCTTTACTGCCTAGAACACCTGTTAAAAACTTAACAACATTGCTAGCTGCAGAAACCTGTTTAACGAGTTCCTCTGGTGTCTCACCCTGAAACATGTTTCCCTGAAGCCCCATCATAGTAATATCTCTGAAACCTGACATATTTAACCTTGGTTCCAAATGAGATGTTCTATAAAGTTCCTCGTATGCTAAGTTTTCAATGCCACCAACTGCACGCTGTGCTTCTTTCATTGTGAAAGGAGACCTGAAGCGGGCAGACATGCGCATCATCGCTGCTACATCGTTATTGTGTCTAACACTCGCCTCTACTATTGGATCAACTAGTAAATCAACAGCTGCACCTGCTGCCATACCAAAAGGCATTCCAATAGCGAATCGACCGAGACTACCCAGCATTCCAGTACCCATGCCCATGGCACCACCTATAGTAGCACCAGCTTGAGCTCCTGCAAACATTCCTGCAGCTTCTTTGGCAAGTGCGCCAACAGTAGCTACACCAGTACTAGAACCACGTAATGCCATGTCAGTTTTACGTTCACTCCAAAATTCATTGGGGTTAACATTGTACTGCTGGTTGGCAGCCATAACATTCATTAAACTGTTTGAGCCAGCGTATTGCTGGTAAGCTTGGCTTAGACTACCATTATAGAGCCCGCCTGGTCCTCTAGGAATCCACTGGCTTGCTATATTAATTGGTGCAAGTTGGTTGCTATTTGATGCCATAGCTGAACCTATCTTATTACCAACGTTAGTCATAGTCTGGGACATGGAAGCCAATGTAAGATTAAGTGTTTGGAAACTAAACGCAAGTGAATCTCTAAAAGATCTAAGTGTACTGGAGAGATCGCTCTGAGCTTGAGCTGCTGGCAACGCAGATGAATATATAGTTGTGTTAAGTGTTGTGGAGTCTAGTTGACCACTTAATTCCATGTGTGTTCCCTCCTAATAAGAGATCACAGCACCTGGTTTGGTATACCTGTTCTCTTATATTTATTAACTAATTCTGAATACTTGAACTTGTAGCCGATATTGTCAATATAGTACTCTTTGAAATCATTTATTGGTACAATAAATTCAGTGTTCGCTTCATTAGTATCTGTAATATGAATAGTGTTTACTTTATCTGGAATGCTGAAATCCGGAACAGTAATATACTCCTCTCCTAGAATTAAAGAGGCACTATTTATCCAAAGATCTAATTTGTTCTTTAGCACGTTGTATTGCCCAATATTTGTTTTTAACGCTAATTGTGACTTTGGTGTTATACTAATAATCATCATGTTTACTCCCTGTTGATTTTTATAGTTATATTATACCTATAGCATGTAGATATAAGAAAATAGACCCGAATGCGATGCATCGTCGGGCCTATATCTCTTCCTGCAATAGCCAGGAAGTGCTTTATGTCACTAGTAGACTTTGTGTTGCGGCTGGTGTCCGAAGTTATGGGTGAAGAAAGGAGGTGGGAAGAACGCCCATAGCCTTATAGTTTGCAAAGGAGGGAGATGCATTCTATTAAGCATTGTATAGTATACTACTAGTTACTATCATATTTATTAATACGGCGGTCAAGAACTGTGGCAAATGGCATTCCTTGAAGGTACGGATATTTATTGAGAAGCGTTGTAGGCTGTATGATTTTTTTGATTTTCTTAGCCTTATCTTCATCAGATAAATCCGAATCACCCTGAATTTCTGCAATAGCTCGTTGAGCTCTTATTTTGCCTAGGTTCTCCGCGCCGTACATAAACGGTACAGTTGCTGCTACAGTCAGTTTATCTGACCTGTTAGCATTGGAAATATAGTTATTAAACATTGTGGATAACTTAGAGTGTACTTCTGGATGATCAGGGTACAACTCTCGTAGTCTATTAAGGCTACCTGTTACACTTGAAACTAATGGACCTGTTTTTTGGAGATAATTACGGGTACCAACATAGGTACCAGCACTTAACCCTGTCATACCAAGTCCTAACGCTAGCTTCTTTTTGTCATCCCTGTTTTTATAAGCATAATACCCAGCTAACGGAGTTGTTAGTAGGGTGGCATTGTTTAAGATTGCAGCTCCTGTTAACTTTTGTAGATCCTTTTGAGATACTGTTGAAGCTGCACTATCTAACAACGCTCCGAATTGAGGATCTTTTAGTGCTTGTTTGTTCTTAAGTGATGTATATAAAGCTGCAGCTCCTAACCCAGCACCAAGAACGAGAGCTCCAAGCATCCGTTTCCTATACTTAGAAGTTTCAGGAGTGCTTGGATTATCCATATACTCGTCAACCATCTGTACTGGTGGCACTGTTTTTTTGGCTTTTATATAAAAGTTCTCTTTTTCATCAAACTTAGCATCATAGGGAGCATTATCCTCATTAGTTGCTTGGGCTAACTCTGTATAATCTTTGAGTCCTCTGACAATCTTGTCGCGAGTATTAGGAGATACTTTGTCTTTTAATTTTGAAGCTGCTAATAGAATGAATGGTGAAGCAGTTAGTACAGTATTCTTGACACATTTTAGTTTGTCAATCTTTCCTTTGAGTGTTGCATCCATTGAGTCAAAGTATCCAGGTTCATTTTCTTTGGCTGCAACTTTTTTTACTTCTCGGTTGTACTCTGCTATCTGGTTGTCTATTGCTTTTCTATAGTTATTATAGCATAAGGCAGACTCTGTTGTCAAGCCCCCAAGAACAAGTGCGCCAGTTAAACTTTTGGCAGTCTCTGGGTGCCTTTTAAGTGTAGATATAATATTCATTGTTATTCCATATAGGCTGGTCTACGAAAATTTTCTATTAATAGTTGTGTAAAAGATGGTTGTGACTTAGCTGCTTCGTTGATGGAAGCTCCTAGAAATCTGTTTCCTGAGTTAGCAGGAATAGTTGACTCTGCAGCTGCATATTTGTATTTTTGTGCAAAGATGTGAGCTCGTGTTGATGCATCTAATCCAAGAATATTAGCAAGCTTGGTTGCAGACAGTGTGGGATGGTTATCTCTGTCTGGTGTGTTCATTGGACCATCTTGAATCATGTATTCTTGCCAATCATAGTAGTCAGGACCATCAGCTGGTTGGTTACTAGCAGGTTTGCGAGTGTCCATGGGGATATTGTCGTCCATAGCGGCATCTTTGTAGTATGCGCTTGCCATTTTAGGAATAGACTCTCTGGCATCTCTATCCTGATTGCTTCTGCTATAATTATACGCTGCCGCACCAGCTGCGCCAAGACCAGCTGCTCCTAATCCCCACTTTGCATAGGAAGGAAGGGAAAACGATGAATTTTCTTGTTCTTTAGGTTGAAGTTGAGGTTGTGCTTGAGGTTGTGCTTGTGCTTGTGCTCGTGCTTGTGGCTGTAGCGGTGACTGCGTCCTTATCTGTAGCGGAGATTGTGACTGAGTTGGTAGCTGTGTCTTTCCTCTATAGTTTGAAGCAGAGTTAATTATTCCTGAATAACCATTATTACCTGTTGGAAGGATACTGTCTGTTTCCCTCCAATCATGATTAAATTTCTTAACGTTATTCAAGTCAAGCTGTTGATTGCTAGAACGTTGGAATTTGATTTGTTTAGCTGCTATGTCTTGTTGTACTGGCATGACAGCATTTTTCGCATTTTGTGGTATTTGTTTAGTAGTATTAGCAGGTGCCTTTGATTCTATTGGTGCTGTAATTTTATGCGTTTGTCTTGAAGTGGAAGTTCCTCTGGTACCTCTCTTATTACTTCCAGTATCTGGACGTTTTATGCTTAACCGTGCTACAGGCTGACTTTCTGGTGTTGATTGGAATTCAATTGGTCCAGTTTGTATATCTTGGTTTATGGGTTTAGTAGTATTAACTGGTGCCTTTGATTCTATTGGCGCTGTAATTTTACGCGTTTGTTCCTGTAGAGGTTTACCAGATATTGGATTTGATACAGGTTTTCGGTGCATGACAGCTGTAGTTTGACTCTTTGGTGCATATAAAGGAGACTGAATACTGGTGGTATTCAGTGCATCATTAGGTTTTTTAATATTATTGGCGAAGTTCTTTAAGTTTCGTTGATACGCTTGTACTTTATTAGAGTATCTATCCTTGTGGCGTAGTTGTGTATTAAGATTATGTGAAAGTTCGTTAATTTCGTTGTCTATTTTATAAATAGCAGATCTATCAGGACTAGACTTACCAAATTCACTTAAACGCTGTCGTTGTAATTTTTTTATGGCGCTCTCGGTACTAGAAACATTCTCTGCCGCTATATTATAGTTACTTACAGACTTGTTATAATTGCGTTCTGAAATGGGTCTAAATGGACGGATTCTACGTCTCATATTAGTAGACAGACTAGGAATATACATGTCTGTATCTAGTTTGCTACCATTAGTTGCATATATACCTCTTTGTTGTGTACCTAGGGACAGTGTATTGGTAGGCGCCTTGGTAGCAACCGTGCTTGCAATGGCTCTAGGAGCTACTACTTGTGGTTGCATGACTTTCTCCGTATATTTTGCAGCACTCTCTGCTGGAACTCGCAAATTCTTTGTTTTCCCCAACCAACCTCTTGCCCTATTGGATAGGCCTCTTATAACCCTATCTGCTCTGGCTGCATCTTTTTCTAATTCTTGAGCATCTGTGTAAAAGTTTGGAAGTACCCCTGATTTATAGATATCAATATACATTAAAATAACCTCCATAGGATTCTCTTGTACTAAGAATTATACCTATGGAGGTTGTTGTACTTATTTTTAGTTAGCCTTGGTACTTACTTCGTCTAACTTTGCAAGCAGGGAAACTGCAGATTCATGAAGTGTTCTCATGTCGTTAATGAATTTTGAAAACAAAGGGACTGTCTCACATAACTCATCCCTTGATTTTTCTGAGAACTGATATTCCAAAATTGGCTGGATGGCTGTATGCAGTTGATACCCAATAATATCTTGGATTAACTCTTTGTCTGCCGCACTCAGTGGTTCCCTGTGTAAAATTGGGCCCCCTCCCTGTAGAAACAGACTCAAGGTAATCCCTAGAGTTGTACATGCATCACCAATAAGCAAATTGATGTACTGAGGACTATAATTAGGATGACTATCATCTGCATGATTACCTTTGTTTTCGTCAGAAGCATCAGTTACGGGATCAGTGATAGCTAGGTAATCCTTTGTTACCACGTTTTTAAGAATGCTTTCAAGGGGAGTATTCGTTAACTCAGGAGTATTAACTCTGATATCTCCCAAGAAAGCTATGAACTCAGGTGAGTCCCATGGATACACAGGTGTCATTGGGAACTTTGGACTGTATGGTTCAAGCTTATTTCTAGCGTATGCTAGCTCGCTTGCAGCAGTACGAACCTTTCCCTTTTCTCTTTCAATAGCTTGAAGAGTTTCTTCCACATGATTCTTTAACTGGTAAAGAGTAGATGTCGTTTCAGCAAGGGATTTAAGAGCTTGATTTTCCCAAGCAGAGTACTCATCTAACAAAGGAGTTACATCTATCTCTTTTAAAGCTTTAGAGGGCTCTTCTGTTAGCTCTTTGTTGTCTTCTTTAGGATCACCTGGTTTTATTTTGTTTAAAAGTGATTTGATTGTTGCCATAATCATTACGATCTCCTTATTTTACTTTAATTGTACTACTTGGGGATGCTGCAAGCATTGCTGCAATATCGTTCAGTGTCTGGTGTGTCTTTTCAACAAATGCTGAATCATTGTTCTTGCGCAACTCCTTTGTTCCAGGTAGTACAAGATTTATATATTCATCTGTAAGTTCTTCAACACGTTTAGATAGTTTAGGATCTAATGATAGCCCGCTTGCTAGTACATTAATTAGAGTCTCAAATATCCTGAACTGTTCTCTCCTCAGCCATACTGCTTGACACAGTGAATCTTGAAGAGTTCCTATTTCATGTACAGGACACCCAGATATATACATTGCTGCTCTAGTTAAGTACACCGGGCTATTTAAAAATCTTTGATGAGTTCCTCAAAGTTCTTGGAGATGTATTCCACCTTTTTGAAAAACGCTGTACGACGCTCCCATAGATAGTTTATCAGGACTGAAGGGAGAGTCTGCAGGAACTCTGCACGTTCTTCCATTGACTTACGAAGCTCACCAGGTGTACCACGATTAATTGGTTTAAAGTGGTTGCCACCAAATTGTTCAATGTTCATACTAAGTACATAAAGGGAATTCACAAGTGCACCAGTATCACGAAGAGAACCCGGCGTAAGGTGTTCTTCAGTGAGTTTCATTGCCATCTGGTCTTCCCAGAAGAACTGAGTGCGGAATACTACAGTAGCACCGCGAATGGAGAATGTTTCTCGAATAATTCCTTTCATAAGCAAGGAATCTAATAGAGGCAGTATCTCGTCCTTCGTGAACTCAGTTTTTTCTTTTTCTGCCTCTGTTTTAGCAGGCTCTACATCGTTAAGTACACTAGTAGTAGGTTTTGCTGTATCTTCTTCGCCTACTTGGCGATTATGTACAACTGTTGTAAGTGGTGACTCTGCGTCTTCCGTAGTGGTAGACGCTTTGGGTTCTTTTTTATTCAAAATTTTCAGCATAGTCTCATATCCATCCTCAGTGGATGCTTCTTGAGGGACGTAAGGTTTAATTGCTTTATTATCCTCATCAGTAGTATCTGGTCTGTCACTAACAGCACCAGCATTATCAACTGGAACTGCGCGTGCAAAAGGATCAAAGTTGTTATTGAAATGTTTACTCATGGTAGCTACCTCCGTAAAACTAGATTGATATTCTTTCATTTATGACATAATTATAACAATAGTCAAGTAGAAAGTCAAGCAAAAAGTAGCTTCGAGGAATTATCTGACAACTCTCTACACCTTTCTACACCTTTCTACACCTAATTTTTGAAAAAGTGTAACCGCTGAAAGCCTTGTGGGACAAGGGGTTCAGGGTGTAAGACTGCCCTGGTTACACTTTCTACACTTTTTTAAGGACACATATGCATATATACGT
>ERZ1035032.138-NODE-138-length-59903-cov-39.296434_pt1 | contig 59903 bp, 75 predicted proteins | sample MGYA00520693_ERZ1035032 | MGnify/ENA primary metagenome ERZ1035032 (study PRJEB33766, sample SAMN09781740) | gut metagenome | biome: gut microbiome | host: Homo sapiens | place: Madagascar | study: EMG produced TPA metagenomics assembly of the PRJNA485056 data... | reverse complement strand
GCTTATGGCTTTGCAGGCTCTGCCCCTGCTTACTCAAAACGCCCGATTTTTCTATGAAGGCAGCCGCGTTGCCGCCTGACGCGCGGAAGAACGCTCCGTCATAGGAGATTTCCTTCCATGACGTACATGGATACACGTCTGTCGGAGCCTCCTCTTGAGGATACTGTGTTATTCTTTTTCCCACGCCCGGAGCAACGATGTTCTGCCATTTGCTTCCGTTCCATGCGATTTTGAAAAAGGCGTTAGGCTGTATTGTGGACAGTTTGTTTGCCGCAACGCTGTTGCATGAGAGCGTATGGGTGATAGCCGTTGAGTTGATGAATGTAACCGTGCAGCCCAGCTTCACACAGTCCTCAAGAATAACAGAGATGGACTGCCCGGCGGTTATTCTAATTATCGTATTGTCAGAGACTGAAACAGTCTGTGATGAGTTGGCTTCTATTTTGGATTCAACAAAACTCGGATTGTCCCAAGTTCCTTGGGCGGAGAGAAACGCAGCCGAGCCAGCCGAGCCAGCCATAGGAACAAAACCGTTGATGTCCTTTGCGAATGTCCTATTTTTTATAATCTCAAACACTTTCTGCGCAAGGGCATTCATCTTTACATTCTGGACATCATGGGAGGCTTCTACACCTAGACTCTTGTCAGATTTTGTTCTATGAATGAAAACAACCTCATCGTTTTCACCGATGTCGTCTTTAAGCTGCACTTCGGAGCTTAGCTCGTTCAGAGCCTCCTGCCTTTCGGTCTTTCCCGTTCCGCCCTGCTCAACCGGAAGAACTCCTGTTATATTCTCCATTTTAAGGGAGGCGTCTATCTCTTTCTGTAGCTTGTCATCAGACGCCTTGCGCTCGTCCGTCTCCTGTTTTGCGTATGCATCCAATATGTCCGTGTTATGGTTCCAGTGTTCAAGGTCGAACTGGTCTGCCGGCTCCGGTCTGTTCATTTTCAAGTTTTCTGTGTAGTCCATTTTTTTCTCCTGTTATATAGAATTTAAAGAGCGGTATCTTTGCAGCTCTTTGTAATCAAGGGAGCTTAAAGCCTTGTATGTATAGTGCCGTTTCAAATACATATAAGTGTACTGGATGTTCAGCACAAGAAAAAGGTTCGCAGGAATTACATTTCTTACCTGCTTTGAGAATTGCAGATAGATAATTGGGTTGTTCGTGTCTATGTCTATCATTATCTTGAACTCAGCAGGATAAATTGTATAGACAAATTTTCCTTTTCCCCATATCGATTCCAAAATTTCTGTAAGTCTCTGTCTTGTAAACGGCGGTCGGTAGTTCGTTTTGTTCAGAACGATAGCCCGGCGCTCTTCAAGCGTCTGAAAGGCATTCGGCTTTATATCATAGAAAGCCTCGAATTTTTGGATACCTTTCAGATCTGCTGTATTTATGAACAAATCCCTAAAAATTGTATTTCTTTCAGAATCAACTTTTTCCAGCTCATCCTTGCATACGCCGTAGACTGCTTCAAGTGTAAGATTGCCCTTGACAGCCTCCGGCTCAAACCTGAAAACCTTATTCTCCGCCATTGCCAGCCCCTATGTTTCCGTTGACAGTGAGAGTTCCAAGATAAGGAAGATACTGCATTCCAATTTCCCCCTCGTCAACATACACGACATTCTCCGCCTTGCCGTTAAGAAGGACTGTATCAACCGTGATTATCTCGGGGATTTCCTGTATCAGTTTTTGGATTATAATTCCTGTGTATACGGACAATTTGACATCCTGCGCAAACTGCTTTCTGACCGAAAGAAGATAATCCTCAAGAACCTGCTGAACTCTTTCGTAAAATTCGCCCTCGTCAACATCAGTCTTTACGCTCGCCTCTACAGACACATCCACAAGTTTCTTTACCGGGGTTGTTACTGTTACGTAATGACCTATCGGAGCGACACCTACACCCTCGCCCGATTTTTCCTCCGGGTCTATTTCATTTTTCAGTTTGGCTATGAACACATCGCTTACAGGATCGTATGACGGAGCCACAACTGAAAGCAAAACCGAGCCGTTCTGCTTCCATGCCGGGAAAACCTTTGTATTCCCTACGCCATAGATTTTATTTGTCCGCTCTATGTAGTCCTGAATATTTCCGCCGTACGCCGCATAGCATATATAATTCTTAGTCCTAAGCCTAAGCTCCTCGTCAGTCTCTTCGTCAGAACCTGGCGTATAAATGTCAGTTACGCTTGCCTTGGCAAGATTCTGTATCGGGACAATCGGCAAGACAAGCCCTTGATAAGAATCCCCTTTCTGCCCTGCCTGCTCGCACTCAAGAATGTCCATTCCGTTTTCTTTGCCGATGTACTCAAAGGTCAGTCCGTCCTCGCTTGCTACCGTAAATCTTGAGCCGATCGGAATATTCATATCAACAAGAATTTTATTACCTTCATCGTCAAAAATGAAATTTCCCGCGCCGTCAACCTTGTATCTTTTGAAAACTCCGACACGAAGCGATTTTGTCGCGGTTTTCCGTGAAAGTCCGTAGTCGTAAACCCTGCTGTCAAGATTCGCCCCTGTTGCAGTCATCAGATAAGTTTGTTCTGACATGACGTCTAAAAGCGCATAGGCGTTTGCAAGCTCAAGGCATAAGGGCGCAAGCGCGTCATAGGCTATGCTTCCCGGACGCTTGTCCACATCAACAAGCCTGTCATTTTCCAAAGCTCTTGAGAGAATTTTTTCATACGTATTATCTTCACTGTAGGACATCTGTTTCCTCCTCGACATTTCCGAATATGCTGTAAACTGTAAACTTTACTGTACAAGCCCCTGTCTGCTTGTCGCTCTTCTGAACGGATTCAACGGAAATGTCTGTTATTCTGTCATCCTGCGTAAGAGCCTCTCGCAATGTGGCTTCTATACCTGCTTCAATGAATCCTATGTCTTTCCCTATGTACTGCTCCAGCTCAACTCCATAGTCATCATCATAAATCGGGTTTGAGTAACGTTCTGTAAGAAGAATGTGCTGGACAGCTTGACGTACTGATTCAAGACCGTCAACTTTGCCAGCGACAGTCTCCGTGTTTTGCCTATAAGTAAGGGACGGCTCTCTGTATTCCTGCACATCAGATACGCCCGCTCCTGAAATTTGAGGTGTCATGATTCTATCCTCTCCGCCACGTAATACATTTGGTAGTTGTTGAATGCGAACATGAGAACTTTGTCCCCGACCGCAAGTTTCGGCTCTATGTCAAGCACAACGCATTCCTCATAGTCGGATTTTGGAAGATGTACATCCTTTGTTGTCTGGCGCGGAATTATATGCTTATGCTTGCTGTCTGTTATCATGACGGAATCATCCGCGATGCTCGCAGCTCCTCCGACCTTTATACTTGTGGCAATAGAGCTTCTTCCCAAGTCCTTGTCGGAAATTGTGTTATGAATCTCATTGCCCTTGTCATCAAGCGTTGTGTAGCTGTTCATCGCCGCCGCCGAAGCTGCCTTCTGCGCCGTTTCAAAAGCCACACCAGCGATCATTCCGCTACCTATGCTTCCAACGGATGGAGACAATTCTGTAAAATGAGTGTCTACAATATGCGTGTGCGGAATCTTTACTTTATGGGGACGGCACATCTGCCCGAGAAAAAGGAATTTCTCTGTTAACACGATCTCGTTTCCTATGTCAATTTCCAAGGGCGATGTTTTCACAACCGTTCCGAAAACCATAGTGTCAGGACGATTTGACGTGTCCGACATTTTTTTTATTGTGTTCACAATGTTTATCATGTCAATATCATCGCTCACCCTAGAACCTCCGTGAACAGCTTGCTTGTCGCGACCTCAAGCGACATTGTGTGGATTCCATTGTTGTAGTTGTGCGATGCGGAAACAGCATATAGCTTCATAAGAGGTATATCCAGTTTTTTCAGTTTCAGCACAAAGCCGTCTCCGGCGTCTATTCCATTCACTCCGATAGCGTCTATCTTCATTGTCTTTGACGGCTGGGAAAAATTCTCAAGTACTTTCTCAACATACGTAACGAGCTGAGTATCCGCCTGCTGCGACTTCACATTGACAATTTTTCTAAGCAGTCCGTATTTCTTGACAGACGCCTTGTCTTGCTTCGAGTATAGAAATTTCTTATTTTTCTGCGCCCTATCTCCGCTTGTGTCATCTTCCGATGATGACGAATCGCTCTTTACTTCCGTTACCGCTTCAATCTCATTGTAAGTGTCTTTGTCTATGCTAAGCTCGTACTGGTAGCCGGTCAGAAGCGATTCATCGCCGATTATCAGATAGCTTTTTGTCTCCGGAAAACTGAATCCCTCTTTCGCAACCAGCTTGTTTGAATACTTCTTTTCCATTTTGAAGCCGATTTCGTTAAGCTGCAAGGTGCCGAAGTTGTCCCTGATGAAGAACTTCTGTACATTTTCACCTTTACCGCTCTGCGTGTTTGCCTCGTTTATTGCCCATTGGAGAATCTCAAAATATGAATTGTCATTAAACAGTCTTTCAGGCAGTTTTGCGTCCGGAATTTTCAGTCCGGCAGGAATCTCATATACAGTCTGCGTTCTTATACAAGCCATCTCGAACACCTCTCGCAATGTCATGTCCCTTATAAGAACATGTCCGTGGTTTTGGAAATACCGCAGCTGGTCGTAGGCTGTAACCTTGTAAGTGTCGCTTCTGTCTGTCCCTATAGTGAACACATAACCGTAGAATATGTGCTCGCCGTCATTGTCGAATATGACAATGCTTCCGAGTGTGAATTTCAGTATGTTGTTGGGATCTTTTTCAAGTGTGAAAGACAGCTTGCCCGGCTGATCCATGAGAGATGTTGTGAAATTTATATCATGCGCAAGGCTTGAAACGTCAAACCAATTTCCGCTGTCAGAATCAACAATCTGCAATTTTATCATTTCAAGTCTTCCACTCGTCAGGAACTTTTAGGACTGTTCCCGCCGCAAATTCCGTTGAATCCCGCACGGCGTCCCCGATTTCCTTTTTGTTGTTATCATACAGCTTTTTCCAGAGTGTCGCGCCGGTAAGACGCTTTGCAACGGACAAAAGAGTGTCGCCTTTAACGCAGGTGTAAAGGTTTGAAACTTTGACCTTTCTGGAGTTTCCCCTGAGAGGGCGCGGAATCTCGACAAGAACTGGAGGCGTAGCAAGATCTTGCAGCTTCTGGATTTTCTCAAGCAAGGAAAGATTTGTTTTTTGCCCTATAAACTTTGCTCCGTATGGTCTGTACTCTTTCAGCTGCAGTTCAAAATATGGGTCGGATTCCTCGCCTCCATTTACCCAGTGGTTGAATGCCTCGCACGTTACCAGCATGGAGTAGTTAAGTTTTGTTATAATAAGGTTCGCAGGCTTCTTGCTTTTCTGCCATTTCTCAAGCCAGTTAATATACATAGAAGACGGAACAAGATTCTTATCCTGCCAGAAAAACGAGCTTATGTTGATTGTCGCAAGCCCCGGTGTTTTCGGAATGCTTACCTGCCCGATTCCCTCAATGTCCGCAGTTGCGGAGCTTGACGGGATTTCTTTTTTCAGCGTCTCCGGGTTGACTGGAAATTTGAGAAAGTTCTTTTCATACTGCAATGAAATATAAATCGGTATGTTCATTCTCTTACCTCAAGGCGGAGCCGCTTGCTTCCATGATGCCCTCTGAAATTCTATGTATGACAGCCTGCGCGTCCATATTGTTGTTTATTGTCATTCCTCCGACATTGACAGACGGAGTAAGGCTTGCGAACTGCACATTAAACCGGCTTGTAGCTTGTCGCATTAACAAATCTTTCCAGTCCTCGGCAATGCTCACAAGGTTTTCGTCAGAAGTAAGAAGCGCACCGGATGAATCTGTCTTGAAATTGTCCTTTACGCCCTCTATGCCTTTCAGAATTTCATCAACTTTCGAGCTGTCATCAGCCTTGTTAAGTCCAAGCAGACTCTCCAGTTTCTTGTCGAGCCATAACCCGGCTTCTTCCCCTTTCGACATTCCGGCTTTAGTGAGGTATTCAACAGACCTCTCTTCCATTCTGTTTATTGTGAACTTTCCCTCTCCGAAAGTCTTGCTACTCCACTCCTTGACTGCGTTTCTTGCGCCTTGAAGCGAGCCGGTGAAATTTTTATTTGTAATAAAATCTATAACCGGGGCAATAGACTGCAATTGGGACAAAAGCGCATCTATGAAATTTGTGATAAGCCGTCCTACTGCGCCTATCGGATCAGTGAACACATTAGCAATGAACTCCGCTAGGGATGCAAAAAGGTTGTAAGCCCTTGCATACAGGTTATAGAACTGCGCATATATAAAACCGCAGGCTCCGCCAATAGCTTTTCCGACATCGGCAAATGTAAGCCCAAGTTTTATAAATACAGCTATTGCGATGCCAACAATTGCAATTATACCGGCAATTATCCAGCCCACCGGGCCAAGGCCTATTAACCACTGTACAGCCATTTTCGCCATCTGAACGCCATGTATAGCCACAGCCTTTACAGTGCTTGCTATCATCTTGGCATTAAAGGCAAGCCATAAAGCTCCTGCGACAACAAGTCCGGCGGCAACCGCGGTGAGAGCCGCAAGTATATGTATGGCATTTCTTTTCACGGATTCAGCAAAATCTTTCATCGCTTTTGCCATTCTTATAAGAACTGGCCTTGCTCTTTGGTAGAAGTCGAGAAACGCTTTTGTTGCCTGCTTGATAAGCGGCGCAACCGCGGTGAGAGCCTTGTTCATCGCCTTGTAAAAGTCCGCCTCCATAGTGAATTTCGCGAGCCTTATTCCTGTATTCAGTTCCACAAGTGTTTTTCCGATGCTGTCTTTCAGCGGGCCTATGGCGTTGTTAAGCTTTAGAATCTTTCCCTCGTCTGTTCCGGCAAGAGCCTTGTTCATGTACCCTACGTTATCCGTTATGATTTTCGCAAGGGTAGCCGCCTTCTGCTCTTCCGTTCCCATCTTGAGCATCCGTTTTTCCTGCTCTGAAAAGATGTATCCCATTCTTGATAGCGCGCCGTACTGCCCGGAAAGGACTTTTCCCATCATGTCGGCGGTCGCCTGAAATTCCCTTCCCCCGGCTGAATATCCGTACTGCTGGGCGATGAGGTCGCTCATAGCAGGCACAAGCATCTCAATGGCTTTTCTGTTTGACGTGAAAGACGCAAGTTCCTGTGCGCCTTGTGTTATCATGGCGGCTGAATATATGCCGGATTTTTCCTGCTCGGCGGCGAGGTCTTTTATAGCCTGAATCTCGGCTTGTGAAGCCCCCATTCTCTGCCGCATGATGGTCTCCAGCTTCATCTCCTGCTCCTGCTGGTAGAGGTAGCCGCCGGCAAGCCCGCTTACCGCCCCGGAAACTTTGCCGATGACATTGGAGATTTTTCCGATGATGCCCATGGCGTTGTTTGCGACAATAGCCGCCCTTTGAAGCCTTGAGAATCCCTTTTCAGCGGAATCAAGCTGTCTTACCATTCTTGCAATTCCGCCTGATACATTGTCTGTAAATCCGAATATAGTATTGACTTTTGCCATTTACCCCTGCTGCCGTTTCATCTTGGCAAGCTCCATTTGCTCCGCCGCCACTTTCTTGTCTATGCTCGCAATCACAAACGCCTTCTGCCTTGCCGGGAGCATTGCGAACTGTCCCGGCGTCCAGTGAAAATTGAGGACGGCGTATGTGCAGTAAGCCGCCTCGCCGTCCTCATCAATCAGTTTTTTGCGGCTTCAATCTCCATGTCGAGCGATTCAAAGCCCGACAGCTTCTGTATCTTGTCCGCGATGTCGGATAGTGTCCCGGCGGCGAATTTCCTTGAAAGAAACTCAATTCCTGAAACGCACTTCGCCTTTCTAAGGAAATTCTCATCAGAAAAATTCGGCTCTACAATGCAGGCAGACAGAACAAGGTCGTTGTATTTCTTCATGTCGAACGAAACCTTGTTTTTGTTTATACTCCTTGCCCTTGTTTGGAACTCGTTGTGCTCATCCTCTGAAAGAGGGCGGATTACAAGCTCAAGACTCTTGCCGTCAGCAGTTACTGTTATTGTCTCCCTTACATCGGAGACATCGGCAAGCCCTAGAAAATCATCAAGTTTGCTCATAGTTTTTTATTTCCCCAAATCTGTACTGTTTTTATTTAGCGCTGTAAAAATAAGTCCTGCGATTATAGATGCAATTCCGAATGCCGCGCTTATAACCTGTCCAGTAGTGTCCTGCGACACAAGTCCGCCTACGCCAAGTGCGAATCCTCCAAGCCCCATGCAGACAGCTGAAACTACAGTTTTCCAGCTTTTCGGATTCTTTGCCTTTGCAATAAACGACTGGCAGGCAAGCCCCGCGCCATACATGGCCACAGCAAGTCCTGTTACCTCCGCAAGAGCGAAGCCAGAGAAATTGGCGACAACCGCCCCGACGACAACAAGAATGATTCCTACAACTGTAAATACACTGTTCCTAGTCATTTTTTTTACTCCTTTCTTATAATTACCCGGCGCGAAAAGCGCCGTTTTTAGCTAAGAGTTCAGTTCCTTAAATTGTTCTGGCATTTCTATGTCAGAAAATGTGAAATTCATGGACTCGTCAAGAATTTCACTGTCAGTGTCTATCTTGGCGACCTCCGCCTCATCAAGGTTCACGTCCGAAAGAACGACTGTCTGCCGTCCTATCGAGCTTGTCGGATCTTCGTTCGTAATCTGCAATTTGAAGTACGTGTCCACGCCCTTGTTCGCGTAATCAATCATCATCTTAGCCCAGCGGCTTGAAGCGTAGTGGATAACAAATGTTCCGCTACCACTCCAGCCAGTAGCCTTATGCTGCGTTCCGCGATGTCCAAGGGACTTGAATTCCGTCTTGTTCTTTGTGATTTTCGCATTGATGCTCTTGCATTCAGCGACAGCGATAACACTTCCGTCAATTATCGCATAAAGAGTGCCTTCCTTTCCGGAAATAGCATCCTCGGCCTTCATATACTTCCATTCCATTTTCCGCAGTCTCCTACTTTCTTACCTTCACAAGAAGATAGACCTTTTCCATCGAATCAACAGGTTTTATGCTCCATTCAGCCGATACAGAATCAAGCTCGCTTCCCTGCGCTACGCTTACATCCGTATCAGGCTCAAACTCTTGGATTCCATGCAACCGCTGAAGTTCCTTTGCATACGTGATAAGATCGCTTCTGAACAAGGCTCTTCCGTCCTCGTCATTGTCAACCTTGCCCATGTATGTATTCTCCCAAGTCATCTTCGTCTGCGTCCCGATTTCATCAAGAGTTCTGATAACACGGTTTTTGCTGAAACTGTAGTCGTTTTTACTTGTGTAGGTGTGCAGAGAATTTATATCCTGCTCAACCTTTACAACTCCGCTTGCTGATGTTGACAGAAGAAACTTTCCCTTTTCAAGAGCTTTTTTTATCTCGCTGTCGTCCAGTTCTCCGATTATTGATGTTGCGCCTGTTACAGTCCTTGCAGTGTTCGATTCATTGAAATTAGCACCGGCAGTCATTCCTGCGACAATGGCGACAAAATCCGTCTTCAAGAATTCCACGCCGTCAATTACAGCCCCGGAAACCGAGTTGATAATCCTCTCATAGTCCGCGCCGTCATAGTCAGCAACAACAGCCTGAACATACCGCCCCTCGTCATCCCTAAGCCCCTTGATAAAATCAAGGGTGTTTTTCTTGATTGCCGCGTCATCCGAAAGACAAGCCAATGTCTGCCATTTTGCTTTTTTAAGCAGCTTAAACATAGCTGGATATGCGGATTCAGGAACTGCCGCGCCGTCTGTTCCTCCCGCAAGAGGTGTCCCGGCTGACTCTGTAAAATCCTCTCCCTCTGGCTCCGCAAGCTTGCTGAAAACAACATAGTCATTGGATTCAAGCTCAGCAATTGAGCTTACCTTTTGAACATCAACGCTAGAGCCTTTCACATAGGTAATTACCTTGAAAATTCCCTCTTCCGCCTTTGAGACTGCGACATTGATTTCATTTCCAAGCGTTCCTGAGTACTTCGCCTCAACGCTTAGATTTCCTATTACCGCCTTCGACTTTAAGCCGCCTGTGTTCATTCTAAACACAAGCGCCTTATAGCAGTAACTCAAAGCTCCGGAAAGGAGCTTAGCCTCCGCGTCAAAGGCTGTAACCCCGACTTTCTTCTGGCTGTTTCCGTCAAGCATATCGCTCGACAAAACCTCTGTCAGTTCCGCTTCTTTTCCCCATGGCAATGAAAGCCCGATAGCGACAATGCCACGGTCTCCGGTTGTCATAGAGCCTTTCTTTACCGCCTCGAAGTTAATGTAAGCTCCGGGACGGACTTTGTTTTGCGATAGCCAAGTTCCGCCTGCCATTTACAGCTCCTTTTTTATGTATTCCTTTTCAAATTCATCTGGCTTGACTATTGAGATTTTCTCCGCCGTGCCCTTAACAAGCCAGTCATTCTCAATAATCAAAGTCTTTACTCCATCCAAAAGAGCCGTGCAGTTGCACCTGCCGTCCTTCATTGTTATCTGGAAATTGCTGCTTCCAAGGAAAACAGCAAGCTCGTTGAAAGACATGGCATTGAACTGCAACGCCTCAACCTCTTTTTGTATGGTAATGTATCTATCTGCCATTCAATCCGACCCTCACAGAAAGTTTTCCGAGTTTTCCATTTCTATTTTCAGAATCCTCTATCGCCCTTACTTTCACCGTAACAAAGAAGTGCAGAACTCCATCAGTCTTCTCGCAGTTCTTATCCTCGCATCTTATCTTTCCGTCCCCGCACTCAATTATGCAGAGCCCCGAAAAAAGCCTCAAAGCCATGCTATCAAGCTCGCGCTGCAAGTTTAAGACCGTGCTTGAATCAGAAGCCGCCCTGTACCGCACATCGAATGAATAGCTAAGCCGGTGGTATCTGCGACGCTCCTCTGTGTCGGAAACAGAAATCTGATGAATGAAGAAATGCGGATATTCAGGTGCGGATGAAGCCTCCTTATAAATTCTTACACCGGGCGCAATCCGCATTATCCTGTCTGTCAGGGCATTCTTGATGTCCTCACTCCATATCTCTGTCATTCAACTCCTCTTTGCTTGCAGAAGTCCGCGAATTCCTTGTCATACCTTGCTTGCATCTGGTTACGGACTTCATCCATGGAGATTTTCAGCATGAAGTGTCCGTTGTACCAGCCGACTTCCTTTTTATTTTTTCCATGCCCGACAACTATACGGTGTCCATACTCTATGTCTGTTGCATATTCCATCGGATTCAGAATCTCAACCTCAAGAGTTTCTCCGCTGCCAGTCATTTTTCCTATCTTCCATGACCGCCTAAGCGCGCCTGTGTCTTTCGGTGTCCTAGGTTTTACCTTTGCAACCACACGCTCCGCCTGCTCGGCAAGAAAAGACCGCAGAAACCTGTTGTAGTCTTCTTGCAGTTTTTTTGCCGCTCCGAGAAACTTGGAGACTTCCGAGTAGTCAAGGTGAAAAGCCATCAGCCGTACCATCCGCATACATACGCAGCCTTTTCCACATCAGACGGAGCAAACGGCACCGCCATGAACACTGTTTCATCTCCGGCTTCGGCAATCCCTGTTATTTCAGCGAATATCTTTTGAGGCATAAGGGCGATTTTCGCGCCGGGTTTCACCTCAAGAATTTTTCCGCTGTCTCCATGCCTCATATATGCGTTTCCGCATTCAACTGTATAAACTCCGTCCGATTCAGACACGGAGCATGGAATCCTTTTGTATAAATGGAAGCCGCTTGCAAGGCTTCCGTCATTCTTTGTATAGATTCCATCCACAAGATAGCGGAATGAATCCGGGGATTCCAGGGCCACGTACACGAATCGCACTGAATGTTTTCCTGACACGCCTTTAATTTCCGCCGAAACTCCGTCCTGAAGTTCGCCGTCAAGATAGCACTCTTTTACAGAAAAACCCTCAATGTCCGGCGCATGGACAGAGACAGTTTTCCCTTCCGCCTCCTCAATTGTGAACGGCTCAAGGATATTCTCTCCGCCGCTCACGCACTCGACCAGTATCTTGACCGGGTTTTTCGGTGGAACTGGTGTCGGACTGCCAACCTCTGTCCCGCTCATTTGCACAAGAACCTTTTTTCTCCCCTGCGACACTACCGGATTTCCGCACCGTCCGCTGTAGACTGCGGCGATACTTCCGTCTGAACCTATTTTTTTCGCAACAATGTAGTCGTTGTTGCGTATGTCAGCCCAAATGGGAAGATGCACGGTCAGAGACTGTACGACTGGTTTTATGTCGACAGTAGCCGGATCCGGGTTGTCAACAGAGGAATAGGCGATATGGCACTTCACATTTGAATAGATTTCTTGGAGCGATCCCGATGAATCCCTCTTGATGTCGATAAAATCAGTGTCCATGAATCTTGAGACAACATCTCCAATCTGTCCAAAGTCAAAAGCCATTTCCCTAATTTCCTAGTCAGTCCTGTACAGCTTTCTAAACCTTGAAAGCTCCTTTATGCGCGTTACCCTGTCATCCACGGCAGTTCTGAATTCAGCTCCGCTGGTGAACGACACGCTCCGTCCGTCCTCCGATATGCTTCCGACCGCCCCGGCGATTTCACCCTTGGTGTTCGCCGCGGATATATCGCGGTACGTGTCGGCGCACATCTGGCACAAAGTGTAGTTTAGCTCAGGCGGAAGCGCGCTTATATTGCAGTAATTCAAGATTGCTCTTTCAGACATGGAAAGATAGACACGCAGAGCCGTGTCCTTTTCCTCCCCGGAAATTCCAAGGAGGATTTTCACCGTTCCGAGAAAATCGAACTGTTCTTCTGCGCTGCTTCCGTCCGCCATGGCTAAGCCTTCTTTTTTTTCAGTTTTTCAGCATCCGTTTTTTTCGGAATCTCTTCCTTATGCTCCGGCGCGGGTACTTCAAAACTTTCTTCTTTCTCTTCCACCAAAGGAGCGGAAGCCGCCTTTTTCATTTCAGCTTCCTTTTTCTCCCTAAGTTGTCTGATTACATTGAGATTGTACTCGGTAACCATGCGCCGCTCCTAGATCTTATGGACAAGGGCGACCATGCCGATGTTCTTCAAGTCGGAGGCTGTAGCCCAGTTTGTGCCTACAGCAAGCTCTTCGTTGCTTGGGGTTTCCTTTGTGATGTTCGCGGAGCCAATCCATGACATTCCCTTTGGATGAAGAACTTTCGCGCTTCTGTTGTAAAGGAATGTTGTTGATTTTTTTGCGTTTCTTTCAATTTCCGTAGGAACAAAGTCAACAGGAGTTCCGACACCGCGCTGGATTGCTCCGTCCGCAAGAAGATAGGTTGTGAACACTCCGTCTTCTACACTGACTGGTGCAGAATCATCTGTTATAACACGGTAGCCAAGATAAGTCTGAATTGCGACCTTTGCGTCAGACGGGAACACGTTGGAAATGAGCTGCTGTTTCTGAAGCTCTGTGGCCACCGCGCTGTGCATATAGATCAATGCGAGCTTAGAGGCGTTGTCGCCCATAAGCTGCTTCGCATCAAGAATCGACTTTGCGCTGATTCCTGATCCGGTTGCTTCTTTTGAAATGTCAAGAACATGGCTTTTCATTCCTGTGCAGGCAAAAACGCCTTTAAGGATTGAAATTACATTTTTCTTTTCATCGTTTGCCCACCATGTGGCGACCTGTTCCACAATTCTGTTCATAGGATCATCGCCTGCAAGCGCGCCTGCAAGATCATGCGCCGACCAGCCTTTTGCGCGCAAAAGCAAAGTCGCCTGTTCCTTTGAGCTTGTCAGTTTGTCTGTCTCGATGTCATCAGCATCAGAGAACACCTGCGATTCTCCGCCCAGCGCATTCCATTTCGGCATTTTCAGGACTGTTCCGCCGCCTCTTGCAAGAATGTCAAGCTGCGGATTGTTCTGCACTGCCCCGGAACTGATAAGCTCCGATTTTTCAGTTGTTCTTTCAAGCACATACTGTGTGAAAAGCTCCGGCTGGATAATGTCTTCAAGTTTTGTTGTTTCGTCTGCCATTTTTATTTTCTCCTAAATCACCACGGTGCGTCTTTGCCCTTGGCTTCTTTATACATACGGCGGGCTTTTTCCCTGTCGCTCTTCAAGAGCTGTCCCTGCCTTGTAACATTGCCTGTCCTGAACGGATTCTCTTCCGGCGTCTCCGGGCTTGGATTTGCCGGTGGAGTTCCTTTTGTCGGCTCTGTATGCGCCGCAGTCTCGGGTTTCAGCATTGAGAAAACTTTCTCGATTGCCTGCTCCATGTCTGTATTCTCATCGACAAGCCCTTTCGCCATTTTGACATAACTCATAATGTCATCGGTTTTTCTGCCTGTCGCCCTTGTTACTGCCGCTATAACGGCGTCCTTTTCAGCGTCCTTTTTCTTGTAAACGCTAAGCTCCTCCGCAAGGCTTTTAAGTTCCGCCTCTTTCTTTTCAGATTCGGAAAGGGTGTTGTCGTAAGCCTCTTTGAATTTCGCTAGCTTATCCTTTTCGTCCGGCTTCAAGCCTAGCAGGGCTAAAAGCTCCTTTTCGGCTCTTTTCTGGGCGGAATTAAGGATTCCGGCGCTGTGCCTGTCAAATTCTTCCTGTGTGCTGAATATTTTGTAAGGCTGTTTTTCCGCTCCTTTGTCTGCTGGAGTGTTAGCAGGTTCTTTGCCGGCGTTCGGATCAGCCGCCGTTGCTGTTTCTGGAATTTCTGTTTCCATTTTTTTCTCCTTCCGAGTATAAAACATCCCGGATTTTTTTTCAACATAATTCGTATATCTGAATTATATTTTTTTCTGCATAAAGCATTCTATTCCCTTGCCTAGAAAATAATCATAGGCTTTTTTGCATTCATCGGCATCATCGCTTTGGAAAAGGCGCACGCAGAAGCCTCCGTTCTGCTCCGACTGTACCAATGCCGGGCTTCTCGCCTTGTCTTTAAGCCTCAGAAATTCCTTTTCAGCCTCTGCTCTTGTGTTTTTCAAAGCCGTCAGAATCCTAGCCAAAAAGTTCCCCTTGCAGATTCATTCTCCGCTTTGTTTCAGCTATGAATTTTTCCTGCGTCCTAGGCACCCACAAGCCCTCTTTTTTGACCTGTCTATTGTCAGTTGCACTCAGTGTGGCTCTTTTTTCTATAAAGTCTATTCTTTCAAACCTTTCCGCCGGCATCGCATATTCGCTTATAATTACAGGCTCGCTTTGCATTTCCGCCCAGTCATAGAAACTTTCATAGTCGAATCCGCTGTCTGAATATTCCGTCGTATTTTTATATGGAATATCGCAATAAATCAAAGAATCCGGCTGAATCCTGACATTCCTGTAGTCGCCCCGGAATTTTTCCAGCCTTTGCAGACTTTGCAGCCTTTGCAGCCTTTCCAGCCTTTCCAGACTTTGCAGACTTTGCAGACTTTGCAGCCTTTGCAGACTTTGCAGACTTTGCAGCCTTTGCAGACTTTCATATAAAGATTGAAGACCATAAATTTCATCGTAGTTTTCTGGAAGATACAAAAGCGACTGCAATTTTATATACACTTCTCGTGTCGGAAACTCCCACTGGCTTCTTTCGAAGTAATGTCCTGCCATTCCGTTAGTGCCAAGATAGCGGTCAACTTCCGCCCTTGTCTTTCCGGCTTTTCTCAACCCCTCCAGCAGATAGGCGCGGAGCTTCTCTGAATTGTCCTTGATTTTTGTCTCAAGGTTACCGCGCAGGCTTTCATACTCCGCCGGACTTTTCAAAACATTTTTTAAATACCATCTGATATATTTTTCCTTGTATTCCGCGGCGTTCTTTTTTATGTCAATCCTTGTGCCGTCTGTCCTTATGCCGAATTCTTCCATAAGGGAAAAGTCGCCGTAAACGCGCGCATAGTGCAGGGCTTTTTTCCACGGCTCTATTTCTTTGGAATAAAGATAGCTTACTCCTTTGTTTCCGAAACTCCAGCAGATGCGCACATACTCGTCATTGTCTTTTAGCGCAAAAAAATCCTTGCGGCTTATCCAGCGTCTTTCATCGGCATATTTTCCACTGATTGTGTCCGTGAAAAGCTCCGTCATCTTCGAGATGTCATTTATTGTGAATGTCTCAAACTTGTTTTTCAGCATTGCGCAGTGGGTTACCGCGCAGCCTCCGGCAAACAAATCGTAAAAATGTTTTTTTTCAGGAAAATGTCCGACCACCCATTCGGCTATCTTGTTCTTGCTTCCCATATAGGGCAATCCGTAGTTCAATTTCCGCCCTCCGTCATCTTTCTCCACTCCAAATAGGTCATGTCCGCCGGGACGCTGTAAATCTTTCCATCCCTGCTGTAAGCCACCCGGCTTGCGCCTCCTGGCATTGCGTCTATTTCGTCCGGCTCGAAGTATGGAGCTGTTGTGCAGGCGCATCTCGGATGTATCGGCGGATAGTTTACACCCTCTTCCTTGTATTTCAGCTCGAAAACCTGACCGTCAAGAGCTCCGCATTCAGGACATACGCGCCCATCAAGCCCGGAAATGAACTTGTATTTCTCTATGCCGTGTTCCCTATAGCTGTCTGCGGTCGCTGATTCCGTTATATGCGCGGCTTCTGTCAGTGCAAGCCTCTCGCAGTTCCTGTAGTTCATACTGAACTTTGAGGACATAGCCAAGGCTATTTTCTTAGGATTATGACCAAGCGATATTCCGGTAAGAAGCTCACGGTCTATCGAATCAACTAGTTTTCCCTTATCCGCCCATATTCTGTCTGAGTAGTTTCCGCCAAGCCACTGCTCATTCAGTGCCCTGTCAACTGTCTTTCCGTCCGGAGCGGAATACCCGGCGGAGACGCCTCTTGCCTTGTCAATCCCGAAAGATGCAAACAGACGGCTTTCTTTGTACACTTCTTTCAAGGCATCCTCGAATCCGCTTTTCTGGTCCGCCGCCATGCGGACTATTATATGCTCTATCCTTGTCTTGGCTTCCTCAAGCCGGCTCATATAGGCTCTTGCGGAAAGAATACGGAGTTTTTCTCTGTATTTTCTTGACATGGACAGACCTATTTTTTCGGGGCTTGCGAACTTGTAATATTTCTCGATGTCCTTTATCGCGCTTTTCAGCTGCGATGAGTTCAGCCGCCTGTTAGCCTCCGCAAGTGTAAGTCCGTTTTCCTCGGCATAGCGTCCGTAAAAAAGCTGTATTTCCCTGTTTATGTCTTCAAGGGTGTTGCGGTAGAGTGTCCGCATTTTCATCAAAAGCTTGTCTGTCTGCTTTCCTCGCTCTTGCTCTGTAAGGGAATTTCGCCTTTTCCAGTACTCCTCGCTGGACTTGTTGTATTTTATAGCCATGCTTTCAGTTCAATGGAGCGCATATTCTTAGCGACACCGGCTTTCCGTATTTTACGGTCAAACTGTCCTTTATTGGCTCAAAAATATCATCCCTTTGAAAATGCCCGGTTATCTTCCCCGTCTCGTTCCGCTCATATCTTGTAACCGCAAATTCATCCGGCTTCGGCTGGTAGCTCAATGGCTCATGACGGTAGCTCCATTTTCTTCCGGTCATCATCTCAAGAAATAATGCTGGGTATTGGACATACATATTGTCATTGTCATTGAAGCTGCTCCAGTTGAAGTAAATGTAACCCTTTCCGCAGGCTCTCATTATCGCGGAAACAGCGTCAATTTCAGCTTTTCCGCCGTTTCTCTCAAGAAACTCCGCCGCCACGTCAACAAGGCAGAGCGCGAGGCATCCGGCTTTTCCAATACACTCGATGAACTGCTGCGTTCCGTTTCTTAGCCTGCTCACTTTTCAGCCTCCTTGTAAATCTTCCTCATGTCCATGTAATTCTTTTCAGTCTCTTTTATTCGGACTTTGTACCTTGCAAGCTCCATGATGTATGAATCCGGCACAAGGCAGAATCCGTCTTTTCTCTCAATCTCAGGCATAGCCGGAAACACAGGAAAGTCCAGCTCCGGAAAAGTATATTCAGTCTTGATTTCCACAGTCTTGCAGGACTGCAACAGCAGCGTCAATGCCGCCGTTGTCAATAGAACTGATTTTAGAATTCGCTTCATCCCTGTTTTTCTCCCTCGCCGCTTTTTCCTTTCTGTATATATCAAGCGTTTTATTCAATGCTATTACGTCCTTTGAAAGTTCGGCATTTATATCCTGCACACGCTCAAGTTTGCTTTCCAAATACCTGATTCTAAACAGAGCGCAAGCCAAGAGCGCAAGAACAGCTAGCGCGCTGTAAACAAGATTCAAATTCATTCCTTAACCCTCGCCCCGCACCTGTCCATGATTTTATCCAGCTTTATATCCATTCTGTCCAGTTTCGTGCTCATGTTCACAACCGTTGTGTCAAGCCGTATCAATGTCGATTCGTGCCTGTTCCGGCTGTTGAAAAGCTCCGTAAACTTTGCCGCATTCTTCCGCCGTTCCTCATCATCCCGGTTTTCATTTTCTTCAAGTGTGTTTGCAAACCGCCCGAATTTCACCGAGATGTCAACCAGCTTGTACATTATGCCAAGCAGAAATGTCGCTATGCTTATTGCGACTGTAAGTGTTATTCCGCCCATTCTCAAACCTCTTTCCCATCGGAATCTTGCTTTTTATCCGGCTCTGAATCAAGGCGGAATATATCGTTTTCAGCCTTTTCATCTTCAAGTCTTTTTTGCTCAAGCTCCACGTCCTGAACAACAGGGTTGAACTCAAGAAGCGTTTTTTGTGAAACACCTGTCCCCTGCAGCTTGACTGTGTCATCTATAAGAGCTGACTGGTTTATCAGCATGGAGCGGTCAAGTTTCACTAAAATTTTATATTCCTGCGCCTCCGCAAAGCTGCCCCTGCCTGTTATCTCATACCACTTGTCGAAAAAATATTTCAGCTGCTCAATGAACGACTGAAAGTGCCTTTCTATGCCGTCCGTGTAAGTATCAAGATCCTGATAAAGCGACTTTATAACAAGCTGGTTTGGGTTTCCTCCGAAGCGGGCATCGTTCATGTCCACTCCGTAACTGAATTTTATCATGTCGCTTTTTAGCGTTTCCAATTCCTTTAAATGAGCGTCAACAGAAGTCTGCGCCTGTATGTAGCTTGCATCTCCGTCCGAATCAAGCGATATTGTCCGGGTCATCTTGGCAAGTTCCCTTGCCTCTATCAAGTCCCCTACATTTGGAGATATTCCCTTGAATACAAGCATAGGGTCGAGGTCGTCTATAAGCCCGTCTATGCTCCGTGAAATCAGCTTGTCGTATGAATCAATATAATCTTTTATGAAAAGAACAAGCGGTTTTTCGTCATCAGTGGATTTCAGTGGAATAATAGGAATTTTTTCCCATGAGACGCCGTTTGTCATGTGTGAATGGCTATCAGTGAAAAACGGAACGTCTTTATAACCGTCCGAGACATCGAACTTGAAGTGCTCTGTTTCAGTCCAAAGCTCCGCAAACTCCGTCTTTGTAGGCTCAAGGCTTTTGTATTCAAGCTGAAAATAATTGTAAACAAGACTGTTTAAATCTACGTGCTGTCTGTCTTTCCAGACCGGATAGACAAGGTCGCCTTTCAAGTCTTCGAGATTAAGCTCTCCATTTTCGTCAATCCAGACATAGCACCATGCTATTCCATGATTCACAGCCTGCCCCGCAAGGCGGTATGTCATCTTGTAGAGAATTTTCTCAAGAAAGTTTTTCCATTCCAATCCGTAAGCGTCTTCTGCAAGGTCGATTTCACTCTGCTTTTCAGTTGAAAGTTTAATTACAAACGACTTGGCAAATCCGTAGTCTTGTTTTTGCTGGACTTGCATTCGCAGGAAATTGCTTTTTATACGCGCATTGTTCGCCGCGGGATTCGCTATGCTTTTTCCGTCCTTATCAAAGTATGAGCGTGTCTTTCTTTCAATATCGTTGTGAATGTCAAAATAGCGGTCAGCCGTCCTGATGTCCTGAATAACCGGAGATGTCTTGCCATTGTCGACAATGATTTGAGCGACAGTAGCGGGAGATAGGTTGCTATTAAAGATTATATTTTCAGCCTGCCACATTTTTTTTCACATTCCTTTTTTCGCATGGGGCTATGTATTTTATGTGTGGCAGAAAAAAATATAGCACATAAAAAAGCCAAAGTCAAACTTGAATCCCGAATTTCTGCAAATCCTCGCAGCCGTAGCGCAATGCGTCTGGAGCGTGGGAAAAATCATGCTCCGGCTCATTCAGAACTTTGCCCGACAACCTGTCTTTTTTCCATGCGTAGTTGCTTAAAGCCTCTATCATCTTCGGACACTTCGGATGAACTATTATCTGATAGTCCTGCAATTTTTGTATTCCGCCGGCAACACTTCCGCTTCCCTTTCTTGCCCCGATGATGCCGCGAAGACCTAGAAGCCTAAGCTCGTTTATAGTCCTTGGGTCTTCCGAGTCAGCTCTTATCACGGCTTCCCCAAATCCGTCAGTTATGAGCCGCGCCGCTATCTTGCGGTTCTCCATCATGGTTTCATAAAATTCATAGTAGACGTAAATCTTATAGTCTTTTCTGTCAGCATAAGCTCCGTAGAACGCCGTTGGATCATTATATCCGAAGTCCATTCCGTTGCACGGAACAAGAGCAGGAAGCCCTCTTGCGGTCTTTTTACCGGCGGCATTCTCTATGACTTTCTCAATATCAAACTCCAATTCTATCCAGTTCTCATAGATAAGCCCCTCGGCTATTCCCCATTCACCATCGCCCTCTATTCTATAGCGTCTCGGATTCTGGACTTTCATTTTCTCATAAAGCGCCTTATCCGATTCTGAGAGAAACTCATTGCATCTGTATGTTGTTGTGAGCGCAAGCGTGTCGGGATCACCGCTGTCAAAGAACCGTCTTTTCAGCCAGTGGCGGTCGCTCCATGGATTGAATGTCAGGACTATCTGATGAAAAAGCCCCGGCGGAAGCTGTCCACGGATTGACATATCAACCTTGTTGAAGTCATCCTCGCTGTTTATTTGGAAAGCCTCTTCAAACCATACCCAGCATAAATTACCCTTTGACACGGTTATAGATGTCAGTGAATGCGGGTCATCCATTCCGCGGAAAAGAATCTGCTGTCCTGTCGGAATATATGTAAGCGTAAGTTCGCCTTTCGGTATCTTCCAGTCCGCCCTTGCGCCGAGCCTCTCTATAGCCCAGATAAGCTGCGCCCTTGTCGAGTCGCGGTGCGTGTTGTAGTACCGCCGGATTACCAGCAGATTTGGATAAAGCCCCGAATCCCCATACTTCATCATCAGGTAAATAAAGCGCAATGCCGTAGTGCATGACTTCTTGCTTCCTCGGCTTCCCTTGACTGCTATATACCGCTTGGTGCTCCGCCAAAAGTCGACATATCCGTTTCCGACAACTTTTTTCAGGCTGATGCTCTGCGTCTCGCTACGGCTGGCTATTTCCCGCCTCATTGTCCGTTTTCCCTAGGTCGTCAATATAGACGCGTGTAACAGACTTCTGCTCCGCCTCAACCTTGACAGTCGGATTGTAGCCTTCATCGACCCCTAATCGCTCCATAACCCACATCGACACCTTCACGCGCCTGTCCTTGTCCCTGTCAGTCTCATCTTCCCTGCGCTGGAGAGCCTCAAGAATAGTGTTCTTGGCAAGCTCAACCTGCGTAACGCGCAGTATCGACTTCTCATGCTCAATGAGCTTTTTCAGCTCCGGGTACTGCTCTAATTTCCGGGCTACAGTCCGGACATTACACCCGGCTTTCCTTGCAATTGCGTTTATCTCTCCGTAGCTTCCTGAGATTGCGTTTTTCAGCAGCTTCTTTGTTACTGATTCCCTGCGAGGCATTGCTTTTACCTTCTTATTTTTATGGCTTTATACGACAAAAGTTGTATATATATACATTCTTACATAGAAAAATGAAAAAAAATACTTCTTTTTAATAAAAAAAACGAAAAAAAATAACTAAAAACGGATTAAAGTCCGCATTTATGACAGCTCGCGGAGCTTTATTTTGTGGTCGTAAATGTCATACAGCTTGCTAGCCTTGATGAATTTCTCCGTCTCCCTTTCGTGCATAAGCCTCATAAGAAGGCGTTTCTCCTCGTTTGACACGCAAACAACTGTGAATACATAGTCATCCTTGTCCATTCTGTATATCTGCCCATGCTCATCATTCGCCGTCGCCGTGTTTTCCCTTTCCTTTGACCTCTTTCTCTGGAAGTCCTCCGCGCTGAATTTTCTTGCCTGCTCCTGCAATTGCAGAGCCTCGGCGGAATCGCCCATTTCAGCGGAAAGAACATCGCTCCCGCCCATGTCCGGTATATCGCCGAACAGCACTGGAATATCCGACTCGTCAAAGCCGAAATCATCTGTGATTGAGATATCCGGATACATATCCTTCAATTCCGAAAGAAGCTCGAAGTCGAAATCCCCCATGGCGCTTCTGTTGTTCATGAAGACGTTAGCCTCAACTTCCGTCTTGTCATCCAAATCCGCAAGCGCAACAGTAAGCTCATAATCCCCTTTTTCAGGATACTTATTCAGCTGGTCAAGGACAGTCAGTCTCTGATGTCCGGAGACAACCGTCATGGTGTTCTTGTTGACCGTTATCGGCGCTAACTGCCCGCGCCCTTCCGTCTTGAACCATTTCTTAATCTTCTTCAAGGCGTTTTCTGTTATAGTCCGCGGGTTGTAGTCCGCCCCGTGTATGGAGCTTCTTTTTACAACCCTGCACTCGAAATTCTCGTATTTGTTCGCACCCACTGCTATCTCCTGTACATTTCTATTCTTTTCACTTTGGCTTCCAGAGCTGGAAATGTTTCTATAATTTTTTTATAGTCGGAGGGGTACTGATTCTTTATGTAAAGAAGCCCGTAATCATCAGGAACGCTCAGGTCGTGCTGAAAACCGTTCCTGTACTCCTCGCCGATAACCAAGTTATGAATCTTTACATAGGACGCCACCTGCTTTGACGTGAATTCTATTATCGGATAAAAAAACTTATTCCTCTCGTCAACAGAATCTATGCCCGACAAAATTCCGCGCCTTGTAAGTGATTCGCACCGTCTCGTTCCAAGGGCAATCCAGCTTGCATTGAACTCATGTCTCGAATCATTTATGCAGTCGCTCTGAACAATCTTTCTGCCAAGCATATATGACAAGGTAGACCAGCTCGGACGCCGCTCAATTTTTATTCCGTATTTTTTTTCATAAAAACATAGAATTCTTTCTTTGTACTCAAGATTAGGCACAAAATAGTAATAGACAAAAGTCATGTTGCCCTTGTAGTTCTTCATCATAAGGTCAAGCATGACAGCTGAATCCCTGCCTGTGGAAAAAGCCACAATGCAGGGATAGTCAAGGGCGGAAATATTTTTTATAGAGTAAAAAATATTTCTAATCATCAGCCGGCGCTTGAACCAGAACCACCTGCGCGCACACTGGACGTGTATTCCAGAGTGTCGTAGTAGTCTCTTTGATTTGATTGATAGCCACCGACAGGGCGACCAGACACAAACGTGTTCAGTCTTGATTTTGAGCTCATTTTTGGTCTTGCCATTTTTTTACCTCTCTAAATCTAATCATCCGGCAAGTCGACATGGGAAATATCGAATAGCCTCAACGCTCCTTTCACATTTACGGCCGGCGAATCGTAAAGAACCGGATTGTCAAGAATCCAGTGATAGCATCCGCTTTTAGCCCAACCGGAATCAAAATCCTGGATAATATCAACTAAATCCACGTGTCCGATGATTGCGAAATTGACAAGCGCAAATTTCTTTGAATCCTTGCTTTGCTCTAAATTTTCTCCATACGCGCGGCGATATAAATCGTAAAGCCTTCCCATTGCCTTGTCAAAGCAAAGGCAGTCATCAAGCCTTGTATCTCCAAGCCTTTCCGCCTCCTGCTCAAACATCGCCTCTGTCGGATTGTCTCCAAGGCGCTCAAGCAAGGCGCGCGTATCCTCAAGCAGTCCATCAGGAAGGAAATCCTTATTGACAAAATTCATATTTATTCCGCCGCCTGAATGTATGTACAAACGGCCTCTGTAATCTGTTTTCCAAGTTCGGTTTTCAACCCTCTTGGCTCCGGTGCAGATCAGATAAGAGTATGGATTTTTCACCGACAAAGCTATTTTTTTCATCATCTTTATTTTATCCTATTCTTTAAAAAATATCAACAATAATTCGTATGTACGAATTAAAAAAGAGGATGTCCAATAAGTTCTGAATGTCATTGCTGAACAATTTCTAAATGATTGTAATATATGCATTTAGAATTTCGGGTCAAGTCTATAAAAGCCTATGAATGACAAAAAAGATACTTATTGGACATCCCCTTTTTTTAGTTTATTGCTCAAATTCATCCTCGCAAATCTCAAAGCGGCAGTCAATCCACTCTTTCGCCTCAGTGGATTTTGTCCAAGCCTCAGCTTCTGACTTAGTGTCAAAAAGCATAGCATTGTCCAAGCAGGCTGTAGGCTCATTGTCATAGCCGACCATTCCGACATCCTCAACAAAATTGTCAAGGTTCGTTCTCTCTGCATAAATGTAAAATTTTTTCATAATTCCTCCCGTTCTATTTTAATTGTTTTTCAACAAAACTTCTAGTTTATTTAAAATTCCACTTCATAGCCAAGCTTCAAAGCATCTCTTATGCCTCATAGCTGACAAAAATGAAGCAGTTTCCGCCTGCAAGGATTTCGCCTGTTCGCTCGTCATAGTCAACGCTCTTGAAAGGCCGAACGATTTTCTCGACTTCTGCCTTGTCAATCCGCTTGTCGCGGATTGTTACATAAAATACCAGCTCATAGCCGCCTTGTCCTTTTCTCACGCTGACCTGCCTGGCAGTGAATCCTGCCTTTTTCAAAGCTGCTTTAATCATTAAACTTTCCATATTTTTCCTCCTGTATGATTATAATATACATCTTTTATTTAATTTTGTCAATAATATATTGACAAAATATAAAAAAAAGTATATATTATAATCATCAGGAGGCTTATATGTTAAAACTTAATCCTTTTAATTCAATTCTTTCTAACCTTGAACAGACTTGGGGCTGTTCAACCCTCAACACAAACTATTTTTCTGCTTTTGTAAAAAAGTACGCCGTAAACTCTTACAAAGACGGCTCTAGTCTTTGTTTTGACTTTGCCGACGGCTCTTCACTTTCTTGCGAAAGCCTTGACCCGTTCAGCTGCAAATATGCCGTTTATGTTTCGGCTGATTTGTCGCTTGTGCGCGACCTTGCCGCATAAAACAAACAGGGCTGTCCAAAAAAGAATGGGCAGCCCCATTCTTATCAAGAGGTAAAATTATGTTGGACACAGTAAAAGTTACTTTTGACAATGGAGATGAAATCATAACAGATTTCAATGCAGCAATTGGACGCGAAGAAATCGCAAAATACTATATGAATAACTGGTTTAATCTTGGCAGTGTATCAGATGATATGCACAAAGCCGTAAAAGTTGAATTTTCGGAGGCATAGATGAAAAATTTCAACATTTTTGATTTTACAGACAAAAAAAACGGATTGAGAGCGGCGAACATCAACTTGCAAGGCGTGTACAACAAAGGCGGCTTCCAAGTCGCAACAGATGCTCATGTCATGGCAATGGTCAAGGCGGACTATGATCCATGCTTTGAAAAAAAATTAGTTGACCAATCAAACGCGGTTTTGGATGGATTTTTTCCAGAATATGAAAAAGTCATTCCGAAAAAAGCGGAGCTAAAAAAAAGCTGCCTAACACTGCAAGACTTTAAGAACATGGCAAGAAAAACAAAAGCAAAAAGCGTCATCAAAGTTTCAGACAGAAAACTGAAAGTCTCAACAATAAAGAAAGTCATAAAATTCTGGTCTTTCTTTCCAGACGCAAAACTTTTTGAAAACAAAAATCCAAACAACGCGCTAATGGTGAAATCTGGAGAAAATTTAATGCTGTTCATGCCTTTGTTTGAAACAGCAGATGCAGATTTTTTCTATGATGAAAAAAGCAAAGAGCTGACATCTCTTTAAAAATTTAGGAGTAAAAAAAATGAATGAACTGCAAAAAAATTATCTTGAAAAAAAATCTGAATACCTCGCCTTGCATGATTTCGCTGAAAAAACAGAGCAAAAAATCCTCAATGAAAAATTCGACAGAAAGTCAAAGCCAAGAGCATGGATTTTGACTGACAGCGAATTTCAGGAATACTTGAAAATTTTTTACAAGGAATGCGAAACAGCAGGAATTAAATGCAATTTTGGCGAAGTGATAGACTTTAAAGCCCACGAGCAATTAATCAAAGCTGAAAACCAGCTTTTAGACTGGTTTTTTACCCAAGCTGAAAAATACGGAAATATAAACATTGATTTGAAATTAAAAAGAATGGCAAAACAACGTATAAACTACAAAGAAAAAGTGCTAGAGCTTGCATTGAAATGGATTGAGCAGTAGACAGAAAGGCTTCTGAAAAACCAGAAGCCTTTTTTGTTTTAAATCGGCTCTCCAGTCTGCTTGTCGATGAAGCGGACTTCAAGGGAAGCCCCGAAAGCCTCCGCTATCTTCTCAAGCTCCACGCTTGAAAATCTGTTCGCCTTGAGCTTATTGCAAAGCCCCTGCGGTGTCATTCCGATTCGTTCCGCCAATTTTCGCATGGAAACACCGCCCTTTTTTACAGCGCAAATTTTTATGTATTCTGTCAAATTTATCATACAAACTATAATAAATTAGTTTACAAAATAAATCAATCATTTAATAGCATTTTTTAAATCGTTTTTTTTATATACAAAATTTCTTCTACGGTGAATTTGTCGTCTGATAGCAAATCTGATAGCAAATGCGGATAACTTTTGTAAAAATCTAATAATCACTGATAAACAACTTGATTAAAACAATTATCTATTTTATTATAAAGCAAAAATTTAAGGCTTGACACTGGAAAACTAAGGCTTCCGGCTTGTGGTTCGACTCCCTTCTGCCGCTCTCGGACCTTAGGTTTTTCTAAGGTCTTTTTTTTTTGCCTATTAAACCTTGCTTATTTTTGGAGGAAAGAATGAAAATAGCAGTAGCAGGAACAGGATACGTAGGACTTTCAAACGCAATTTTGCTTTCACAGCACAATGAAGTTTTTGCAACAGATATAATTCAGGCTAAAGTTGACTTAATAAACAGCAAAAAATCTCCAATCGTTGACAAGGAAATTGAAGAATACCTTGCGAATAAAAAACTCAACCTTACGGCCACAACAGACGCAAAACTTGCCTATAATGACGCTGACTTTATCATCATCTCAACTCCAACAAACTACGACCCGGAAAAAAACTACTTTGACACATCTTCTGTTGAAGCGGTTCTAAAGCTTGTAAAAGAAATAAATCCTGAAGCAACAGTTGTAATAAAATCCACAATTCCAGTCGGCTATACTGAAAAAATCCGCGCGGAAATGGGAATAAAGAATCTTCTGTTTTCCCCGGAATTTCTTCGTGAAGGACATGCGCTTTATGACAACCTTTATCCGTCAAGAATCGTTGTAAGCTTTCCAAAAGAACAGCCGGAACTAAAGGAAAAAGCAGAACTGTTCGCATCCCTTTTAAAAGAAGGCGCAATAAAAGAAGACATAAAGATTCTTTATCCAAACTGCACAGAAGCAGAGGCAATCAAGCTTTTTGCAAACACATATCTTGCCTTGAGAGTCGCATATTTCAACGAGCTGGACACTTATGCGGAAGTACGCGGACTGGACACAAAGTCTATTATAGAAGGAATCTGTCTGGATCCAAGAATCGGAGACTTCTACAACAATCCTTCGTTTGGCTACGGCGGTTATTGTCTTCCAAAGGACACAAAGCAGCTTCTTGCAAACTACAAGGATGTTCCACAGAATTTAATCCATGCGATTGTAGATTCAAATTCAACACGCAAGGACTTTATCGCAGACCAGATTATCGCAAAAAAGCCAAAAGTTGTGGGAGTTTTCCGCCTTACAATGAAAGCGAACAGCGACAATTTCCGCCAAAGTTCAATTCAGGGAATCATGAAGCGCGTAAAGGCAAAAGGAATTCCTGTAGTTGTTTACGAGCCATCTTATAAGGAAGATGAATTTTTCGGCTCAAAAGTAGTAAAAGACCTCGCGGAATTCAAGAAAGACTGCGATGTAATTATTTCAAACAGAATGTCTCCTGAACTTGCAGACGTAAAGGAAAAAGTCTACACAAGAGATTTGTATTCTCGCGACTAAGGTTTAAAGATGATTTTAATAAACGGAAACTTTCTTTGCAGAAACCTCACAGGAATTGAAAGATTCGCTTGGGAAACTTGCAGGCAGCTGGACTTGATTGTTTCAAAAGAAGACAATATTGCGCTCTATGCCCCTGCGAACGCAAAGTCAGTTCCAGAATACAAAAACATTAAAATCATCGTGTCAAAAAAAAGTATTAAGAGCTTTCCATTTTGGGACATGGGAACTTTTTCTTTGGCCTGCAAAAAATTAAAGGCAACCGGACTTAACTTTTCAAACACTGCTCCGCTTGGAAAAAACTGCGGAATTTCTTTTATACATGACATTTATGCAAAGGATTTTCCACAGGACTTTAAAACATTTAAGGACAAGCTAATCAGGCTTTACTGCCGCCTAAGCTACTGGAACATCGCAAAAAACGCAAAAAAAATCATAACAGTTTCACAGTTCAGCAAAGAGCGGATTCTAAAGGCATACAAAGTTTCACCACAGATAATAGAAATTATTCCGAACGGCTGGGATCACTTTAAGTCAATAGAACCTGACAATTCAATATTTGAAAAGTTTCCCAAGCTTGAAAAAGGCGGATTTTACTTTACACTCGGAAGCCTTTCAAAGCGAAAGAATTTAAAATGGATTGCATCTTACGCAAAAAAAAATCCAGAGGAAAAATTTGCGGTTTCCGGAAAGGCAATATCCGGACTTGTTCCAAAGGAGCTTGAAGACCTGCAGAGCCTTCCAAACGTAACGCTTTTAGGCTATGTAACAGACGGTCATGTAAAATCGCTGATGGAAAACTGCAAGGCGTTTGTTTTTCCTTCTTATTATGAAGGATTTGGAATTCCGCCGCTCGAAGCCCTTTCCTGCAAAGCAAAAATAATAGTCTCAAAGTCAGCAAGCCTTCCTGAAATATACGGAAATTCCGCCCATTACATTGAATGGAACAACACGGACTGCAATTTAAACGAGCTTCTAAAGGAAAAGACAGAATCCCCGGAACCAATTCTTGAAAAGTACACCTACAAGAATTCCGCGGAAATTCTAAAAAAAATCATAAAAAATTAAAAAAAAACGCTAAAGTCAAGCCTCCGTTATGCCGATAATCATATTGAAAAACCATGGCTGTTCAACTTCGTAGAAGACATCAGCCAGGCTATTCAATGTAAAAGATTGCAGATGTAGCCTTGTAATACAGATGTAGTCTTTTACAATTTTAGACCGAAAGGATTTGGTCTTTATAATTCCATGGAGGAAAAATATGGTCATCAACCACAACATGTCCGCAATGTTTTCAAACCGTTCTTTAGGAGTAACCCAGGGTTCACTCACAAAGGACATGGAGAAACTTTCTTCTGGCCAGAAAATCAACCGCGCGGGAGACGACGCTTCAGGACTTGCAGTTTCTGAAAAAATGAGATCTCAGATCCGCGGATTGAACCAGGCTTCAAGAAACGCAGCAAACGGAATCAGCTTCATTCAGACAACTGAAGGATATTTGCAGGAAACTACAGACATCGTTCAGCGCATCCGCGAACTTGCAGTTCAGGCTTCAAACGGAATTTATTCAGATGAAGACAGAATGCAGATTCAGGTTGAAGTAAGCCAGCTCGTAGCAGAAGTAGACCGCATCGCTTCTCAGGCGCAGTTCAACGGTATGAATATGCTCACAGGAAGATTTGCACAGGCTACTGGAGAAAACACTCCTACAGCTTCTATGTGGCTCCACATCGGCGCAAACATGGACCAGCGTATGTCTGTTTTCATCGGAACTATGACAGCTGCTGCTCTCGGAATGAGAGAAATTGGAACTGAAGAAGTTATGACAATTGCGGCTCCAAGTGATGCCAACCGCGCAATCGGAACTCTTGATGAAGCTCTAAAAATCATCAACAAGCAGAGAGCAGATCTTGGCGCATACCAGAACCGCCTTGACTATGCTGTAAAGGGACTTGATATTGCCGCTGAAAATACACAGGCATCTGAATCAAGAATCCGCGATACAGACATGGCTTCTGCGATGGTAGAATTCACCAAGAACCAGGTATTGTCACAGTCTGGAATTGCAATGCTCGCTCAGGCTAACAGCCAGTCACAAAGCGTCTTGTCTTTACTCCAATAGTGTGATATACTGAATACAAAGAGCATGGAATTTTCTATGCTCTTTGCCGTTTGCAGGTTTGATTTACACTTCAACTTTGCTTTCTTTTTGAATCTTTCCCGCAAAAACAGCTGTGCTTTTAGACACGGCTTTGCTTTGTTTTAGAAGCCGATCTTTGAAAATTCTGTTTTCCATGATTGTCTGTAACAGCATAGACGGTTGCTTAAATTTTTTACAAGGAAAATAAAAGCAACGGTTCCTGCTGTACAAGGTCTAAAACTTCTGCCGGGGGCGCAAAAACCAGCAGAAAGCCTTTACAGACGGGCATTTTGCATGATGCATTATGTACGATTCATGGAGGACATTATTATGGTCATTAATCACAACATGAGCTCAATGTTTGCAAACCGCACATTGGGAGTTTCTAATTCCCAGTTAATGGGCAACATTGAAAAACTTAGCTCAGGCGAAAAAATCAACCGCGCTGGAGACGACGCTTCAGGACTTGCAGTATCTGAAAAGATGCGCAGCCAGATCCGCGGACTCAACCAGGCTAACAGAAACATTCAGAACGGAGTTTCTTTCATTCAGGCAACAGAAGGATACTTGCAGGAAACTACAGACATTCTTCAGAGAATCCGCGAGCTTTCAGTTCAGTCTGCAAACGGAATCTACAGCGATGAAGACCGTATGCAGATTCAGGTTGAAGTTTCTCAGCTTGTAGCAGAAGTAGATCGCATTGCTTCACAGGCTCAGTTCAATGGAATGAACCTTCTTACAGGACGTTTTGCAGAGAATTCTGTAACAAACAATGTAATGACATTCCAGGTTGGCGCTAACATGGATCAGAGAGTAACAGCTTTCATTGGAACAATGACAGCACAGGCTCTTGGTCTTAAGGGAACTCAGGGTACTGACGAACAGATAAGCATCTCTACTCCAGATACAGCTAACATGGCTATCGGAGCAATTGACGCAGCTCTTAAATCAGTTTCACGCCAGAGAGCAGACCTTGGCGCATACCAGAACCGCTTTGAAATGGCTTCTAACGGTATCGCCGTTGCAGCAGAAAATATGCAGGGCGCAGAATCAGGAATCCGCGACACTGACATGGCTGCTGAAATGGTTGAATACACAAAGAATTCTATTCTTGCTCAGTCAGGAACAGCAATGCTTGCTCAGGCAAACAGCCAGTCTCAGAACGTATTGGCTTTGCTTCAGTAGTATTAAAAATAACGGCGCAAGCTGTAACCGTGTTTTCTGAATAAGAGAAATCTGGATGTCTTCTTTTAGGCAGCAAGCACGTAAGAGCGAGGAGGGGTGCGCCCCCTTCCCCTCTCTTCTTTTTATTTTTCAGGAGGAAATGTCCATGAATACAATCAGTATGAATGGTCAGACAATGGCAATGGATGGCCAGAAAGTCTACAACGCTTTCTCTCCGCAAAAAGGAGAAGCAAAGGTTTCTGTAAAAGGAACTTTGCCAAATTCAGCTTCGGAAGTTCTTCAAAACTTTGAGGCGAACCAGGCAGATTTGGAAGCGTCAGTGCAGGAACTTCAGCGTCTTTCTGACATTGTTACAGGCCACAAACTGCATTTCAATGTAAATGACGAACTTAACAGAGTTGTTGTAACAGTTGTAGACGCATCAACAAATGAAATTATCCGGGAAATACCGTCAAAAGATATACAGAGAATTCAGGCAAGAATGAAACATGCCATCGGTGTACTTTTTGATGAAATGATTTAATGGCAGACGGACTGAACATACCAGGCGTAAGCGACAAATACAAAACAAATGATCTCGTTGAATCCTTAATGGAAGTCGAACGGATTCCTTTAAAGCGTGAGGAGTCCAATCTTGAGACGTATAAAAAGCAGCAGGACGCCTGGCGTGGAGTCAATCAGAAAATGTCTTCTCTGCGCGACAGTGTAAAAAGCCTCTACTCTTTTGAAAATCCATTCAGCAACAGACTTTCATCTTCTTCGGAAGAATATGCAGTAACAGCAGACGCAGGACGCGAAGCGGAATTCGGCTCATTTAAAATAGAAGTTCTTCAGCCTGCCGCATCAGACAGATTTTTAAGCGAAGAAATAGACAGCGATATGCAAGTAGCTCCGGGAAAATACACTTATTCCGTCGGAGAAAAAAAAATCGACTTTAACTGGAAAGGCGGAAAACTCAATGACTTTGTTACTGCCTTGAACCGCCGCGGAAACGACACGATAAAAGCAAGCCTGATTGGTGTAAGCGCAAATAAAAAATCACTTTTAATTGAAAGTTTAAGGACAGGCGCAGAAAATCGCCTTGTATTTGAAAAACAAGCACTTGACTTTGCAAAAAAAACCGGCATGATTTCTTCTGCAAAATCTGAAACCACAACTTTAAAATATTCTTCACTTTCTGCAAAAACGCCGGAAACAAAAGACGAAATCCACCAGGAAAATATTCCGGCAATCTCAAAAAACAATGTCAAAGCAAGAGGAAACGACATTACAATAGAACCAAGAGGCGGATTTGAACTTGATTTTCCGTCTTTGATAAGAAAAAGCAGCTCTGGAAAAATAGAATTCTCTTTTACAGAAAAAAAAGTTCAGGACATAACAGAAGAAACTGTCCAGCTTCCAAAAGAAAGCCTTGAGCTTCCGGCTCCGCTGAGCGTTACTTATGAAGGAATCAGCGTATTCAACAACCCAAGCGATTCTACACTTCCGCCTGCGCAAGAACAGCAGGAACAAAAATCCAAGCCTGTTGAAATTTCAAGCAGCCAAGTATTTTTTATAAAGGATTCGGACGGAAACGAAAAGCCAGTTGATTCAAAGTATTTTACAAATGATTCAAGCGGAAAAACAAAAGTTTCCGTGAGCCTTTCAGACTTTCCAAACGCACAGTCGCTTATTGTAAGAAATTCAAATACGGGCAAAGAAATTTCAATGACTGCCCCGCTCTGTTTTGACGAAAAAAAATCGCTTGGATTTGAGCCTAAGAACGCAATTTCAACTGCGCAGGACGCAAAGCTAAAATATGAAGGAATTACAATAAGCCGCCCGACAAACGACATTGACGACATAGTTCCAAATGTTACCCTTCACGTCCATGAAAAAACGGAAAAGCCCGCGAACATAAAAATTGAGCCGGACACAGAATCCGCAAAGGATGCGATTATAACTTTTGTGGGCAAATACAATCAGGCAATTGCAGAAATGAATATTCTTTCTATTAACAAGCCTGAAATTGTTTCCGAGCTTGACTACCTTTCTTCTGATGAGCAGGACAAAGCATACGAGCGTCTTGGAATGTTTCAGGGAGAGTTTACTCTCACAAACGGAAAATCATCCTTGCAGCAGATTGTTTCTTCAAACTACAGATTTTCTGATGACGCGTCCGTTACAATGCTTTCGCAGATTGGTGTTTCTACAAATGCAAGCGGAGGCGCAAGAGGCTACAGTCCTTCTCAGATGCGCGGATATCTTGAAGTTGATGAAAAAAAACTTGACGAAAGCTTAAAGTCAAATTTGAATCAAATAAAAAATTTGTTTGGCTACGATTCTGACGGAGACTTGGTTATTGACGATGGAATCGGATACAAGATTGACAGGCAGCTTACTTCCTGGGTTCAGTCAGGCGGGATAATTTCTTCAAAAACAAATTCGCTTGAAACGCAGATAAAAAATTCAAATTCAAAAATCACACGGCTTCAGACCCAGCTGGACAGAAAAGAAGCTGAACTTAAACGGAAATACGCAAACATGGAAGGCACGCTGAACAGCCTTGAAAGCCAGCAGTCCACAATGCAGAATTTTTCAAATCAAAATAACGGCAGAAACAGATAGGAGAAAATCATGGAACTTTTTGTAAACGGTGAAAAAATAGACATTACGCTTGAAGATGAAAAAACAGTCGGCGAAGTTTTAAAGTCATTTGAAAAAGAAGCAGAAAAAAGCGAGGCCACAACAATCGGCATTTTTCTTAACGGAAAAAAAGTTCTAGCAGATGATTTTGATAATGCCTCAAAAACTCCGCTTGAAGAAAATACAAAAATCGAGCTTACAGTTTTAAGCAAACAGGACGTAATCGATTCCCTTGGAAAATCAAAAGACAAATTTTCTTCGCTTGCAAAAAAGCTTCCAGAAGTTCCGCTCGCGCTTCAAGGCGGAAAAGACAAAGAGGCAAACACTGTAATAGCTGAGCTTGCAGAAGCAATTGACGACTTTTGCCACACAGCAGCTTTGAGCGCATTGTTCCCGGAAGTATATTCAAGCATTGTAATAGACGGAAAAAGCGTTACAGAATTTTTTGAAGAGTTTGCGCCGCTTGCAGCGGATTTTGAGCAATCACTTGAAACAAAAGACACTGTAACTTCAGGAGACTTGTGCGAATACGAAATTGCGCCGCGTCTTGAGCTTATTGCAAAGGCTATAGAGGACGGCCTTAAAAAGTAAATATCATGGACACAGGCTCACCTATTGAAGCACGTCTTGCTTCAAGCGGATTCGTATATTCTTTTGTCGCTTTTTTTGTTGTTGTAGCTATAATTCTTGCGGTTTTGTATTTTTTATATTTAAAATACAAGGCGTTTATAAAATCAAAACAATGGATTGAAGCAAACAAGAACAGAGAAACAAAATTTTCAGATGTAAGAAAAATTGCGCATGAGGCAAACCTTGACAGCATAGAAAAAAAACTGTTATGGAGCATCTGCAAAACACATCATGCGCGCAACATTCAGTTTTCTTACCGCTCAGAAAATGAAATGCAAAATCTTTTTAAATCCGAATTTCAAAGAATGAATTTGCAAAATCCGCGGAACGAAGAAAAAATTTCAGTTTTGTTTTCATTAAGGTATAAGCTCGAAAAACTTTACGACAGAAAACATTCCATAACTTCCACAAAATATTTAAGACCCGGGCAGCAAATAAGAGTTTTAGATGAAAAACACATTCCACATGACGCGACAGTTCAAAAGAATACGCCGGAAGGTTTTTATGTAGAAATTTCCGCAGAACTAAAAAATTTTAAGCCAAAGCCTCTTTCAAAGTTTATGATAAATTTTTCTTCTGCAACAGGAATGCTTTACCAATGCGTTGTAATAGCGGCACGCTACGAAGACATTCCAAACGGAAAAGAACTTCTTCTTATAACGCATTCTTCAACGCTAAAACTAATCCAAAAGCGGATGACAAAGCGGCAGGGAACAACCATTGAATGTCTTTTTTCCGCAGTAAAGGAAGTAAAATCCGGACGAAAAACAAAATTTGAAGTTCAGCAAAAAAAGTACACGGGAACATTTATTGATATTTCCGCAGGCGGATGCAAAATTTCATGCGGGCTTCCAATTTCAAAGAATCAGTACATTCAGCTTTACTTTAAGCTTCCTGGAATCATTGAGCATCAGGCGCAAGGTCTTATTATAAAGTCAAAAAAATCCGTGGATGAAAAAACATTTGTGCTGTACATTAAATTTACCGATATTAATATAGCTGCAAGAAATGATATTTATGCTGCGATTTATGATTATTTTTGAGCTTGGAATTTAATTGCATTATGAAAGTTTTAGAAATAAATTCGATACAAAAAGAAGACGGATACATTTACTACATTCATCACTACAAGGCGATTGCAAAAGTAGAAGTTTTGTCTTCAATTATTTCAATACCAATAAGTTTTACTGTAGAAACAAATCCACTTGGAATAAGAACAGTTGAGCTTGATCCGCTTCCGGCTAAGCTTGACTATCCTGTTATTCCTATAACAAAAGCAATCAAGGCTCTTATTGATAAAATGGCGCAGGAAGGTTCTCTTCCGCAAGTTTAATGGCATCGGGTAAAAAATGATTTTCCACACAAAGTCTTCAATTGAAACAATCTCACTGGGAGAAAAAATCGGCTCTCTTTTAAAGCCAGGCGACATTCTTGCAATGACTGGAACTCTCGCAGCCGGAAAAACCACAATAACAAAAGGAATCGCAAAATCCCTTGGAGTAAAAGACAATATAACAAGCCCCACATTCTGCCTCGTAAGCGAATACGAAGGTGAAAAAATGACTTTATACCACATGGACGTTTATAGACTTGAAGGCGAAGAAGACTTTGCAAACCTGGGTGTTGAAGATATGCTCTACGGAAACGGAGTCTGCATAATTGAATGGAGTGAAAAAGTAAAAAAGGAGCTTCCCAAAAAATCTATCCTTGTTGAAATAACACCGCAGGAAGACGGAAGCCGTAAAATAAAAATTGAAAACTGGAACAACGGAAAAATCGACTGGAACGAGGAATAAAATGAAAGCTCTTGCAATAGACTGCGCAGTTACAAAACTTTCTGTAGCCGCAAAAAATGAAGGCAACACAATAAAACTTACACTCGATATTGGAATGAAGCAATCTGAAAAGCTTCTTCCTGCAATTGACTATGTAATGAAAGAAGCAGGACTTTCTGCAAAAGACCTTGATTACACAACCGTTACGCTTGGACCAGGAAGTTTTACAGGACTCAGGCTTGGTCTTAGCGCGCTCAAGGCAATCACTCTTTCAGACAATGTTCCGCTTTATGGAATTCCTTCCTTGGAAGCATACTCTTGGCCTTATAAAAAAGCGATTGAAACAGTTCTTCCTGTAATAGAAGCAAAAGAAGATGAGTTTTTCTATTCATTCTATATACGCGGTGAAAAAATCAGAAACGAAGAAGATTCAGGAATTGAAGAAATCTTAAAACAAATTGACGCGGAAAGTTCTGTTCTTGTTTGCGGACCTGGAGCAAAAACATTTGTCGAGCGGACAAACGAAATAACACCGCTATATTCCCTTCATTGCTTTTGTCCGGAAAATGACTGCTGCGAAAGTCTCTTTGAAATTGCAGAAAAAATGATTGCGGAAAAGAAAGAACCATTAAAAGACTATGACGGTCCGCTGTATGTAAGAAAAAGCGAAGCTGAAATAGTCCTTGAATCAAAAAACAAAAACTAATATTTTTCTAACAAAAAAAAATCAGCCAAAAAGTTTTCCTAGGCGCTCCATTGAAATCTGCGAGGCAGCGGCTTTGTTTTCCGACTGGATTGCTTCAAAAACTTCCTGCCGGTAAACTTTTACATTGCTAGGAGCTTCCACGCCGATTTTCACTTGATCGCCTTTCACATCTATCAGCGTAATAACAATATCGTCTCCTATACGGATTTTTTGATCTATTTTTCTTGAAAGGATAAGCATTATTTTGCCTCCTTTCGTTTTAATGCTTCAAGAATATTGTGCTTTGTTGTGTACTTTGAGCCGTCAAGAATAGCCTGCATACACTGATGATTTTTCTTGTTAATTATAAGAGGTCCCTGGAAATTCGCAGTTACCGCGCTGCCATCATCAGGAACAGTTACAATTGTGAGAACCATTACATCAGCAGGATCTTTTATGCCGATTTTTAAAAGCTCGTTGTCATCAATTTCAGCTTCATAATCATCTGTAATTAAAAACGGATCTATTAAAAGAAACGCAAGATTTTTTTCCTGAAGTGACTGAAGCCACATAAGCGGCTCATACTCACTGTCCACAAGAGCAAAATCCGTATATTCTTCAAAGCCAAAAAGCCCAGAAGGTATAGAAATCAACCTATCGTTGGAAATTTCAACACAGCCTTTAGTTTTTGTTTCTACCAGCATAAATAATCCTATGAATATTTTTAAATACTAAAATCCTAGCGCATATAATTGAGCAGAGTGCTTGAATACATTTTTCCAGCATTGCTCATTGTTGCCTGGTTGACATATTCCATCATCTTTAAATCTGTTATGGCTTCTGTCAAATCAATATCACCTTCTCTGCTTACAAGCTGAGTAACATTCACATTGTTTGTCTTTGAACGCTCAACATTATTCATTGCACGCTCATAGTCGCTTCCTGACTTTGCAAGGCGAGTTGTAAGATTGTTGATTCCATAGTCAAGAGTTCCAATCACGCGGCTTCCAATTGACTCTTGGTCTCCCTTGAGCATAGAATCACGCAGGGCAATAACAGCGTCAAACAAAGAGCCACCGGAAACTTTTACAGCGGAAGTGTTCACATTGTAAGGCGGAAACTGGCTTGAATCTTCAATCATTCCCATGTCTGCCAATGCGCTGCCAGTTTTATCTTCCATCCAAACCTGATGAGAATCTGTAGTAGAAAGCGAAAGTCCTTGGGAAACAGGATCGATTGAAGCTTTTACCGCAATTCCAGAATTGTTAATTTTTGCAGCAACAGCATAAACATTGTCGCCAGATTTTATAGTAATATCTGCACCGTCAATATTTATAACAGAATCTTCCAGCGCCTGCCAAGATGTCAAATCACGTTGCCCTATAAGATGCTGTGGTTCTGCCCAAAATGTTTTTGTTCCGCTGTTGTCAATCTGAAGATAAGCGTTTTCATCAACTTCGATTTTATTAATTCCGTTGTTTCCCTTGTAATTTACTTTTTCAATAAGAGCCTCATCGGAGCCTGGAATATTTCCCATTACAACATCGAAAGCCGCGCCCTTTGTTCTTGTTCCGGCAAAAAGAGTGTTGCCGTCCGGACCTACAGCATTTGCATTCTGAATCATTTCCTTTAAAAGCTCATTGACTTCAACAGCCATGTTTTTCAAGTCATCTCCAGTATAGGTTCCGTTTGCTCCAGTAATAGCAAGTTCTCTGACACGGTGCATAATCTGCAAATTCTGATTTATATAGCCTTCCCTGACATTCATCTGATCCGCAAGAGTCTGCGCATTTTTTTCAAACTGATTCACACGTCCCAAGTAAGACTGATAACGCACAAGATGTCCAGCCGCAATCGGATCATCACGAAGGCTTCCGATTCTGCTTTGAGTTCCAATCTGGCGGTTCTTTATTGCCTGATTCACTTCCTGTTTTCTAAGCTGGTACTGGGTATCTGTATTATTAAATTGTGAGCTGATTCTATGCATATTCTACCTCGTTTCTAAAATAACTTAAACTCCAAGACGGTTAATCAACGTATCAAGAAGCTCATCCTGCACCGAAATAAATTTTGCAGCAACATTATATCCATGCTGAAACTTTATTATATCGGCAAGCTCTTCATCAATGTTTACACCAGAAATACTGTCGCGCAAATCCCTTAAGTCACCCATTATTTTGTTTTGAGTTGCAAGCTGGTTTTGCGCCTGCTCACCTTTTAACCCAACGTTGGTTATAGTATCAGCAAAATAATCATCAAATGTGCGCTGGCTTCCAATCATTATTTTTGTATTTCTGATTGCAGCCATTTCCACTGCCGCTCTTCCATCGCTAGGCTCTGCGAATCCCTGGGAATTTTTAAATGCGGCTGCCACGCTTGAAACATCATTCTGAATAAGTCCGTTTACTTCGATATATGCAGACGGATTCAAAACTGGAGAAACCGCAAACTGCGCTCCTGCAAGAACATCAACCGCATTCGCACGGTTAAAGTCATAAGCATTGTCCGCGCCGCTTCCCTGCAAAATCCCTGAATACCCCGTAAGAAACATTCCAGAATCTTCAACATGGCGGATAACAAAGTCAGGATTTTCCATTCCTTTAGAAGAAGTTGCTTTTAAAACAAGACAACTGTTTCTGTCAAGATAAGCCTTTACCTCTCCGTTGGAATCATTGATTCTGTTAATAACATCTTCAACTGTGTCTGTTGAAAAATAAGCAACATCAATATTTCCACTTGCGCCGTTAATTGTCATTGTTCCAGAAAGACCAATCTGCTCCTGCATCTTAAGCGCATTTGTTCCTGTCATGCGGAAAATATACGAAGTGTCTTCCACACCATCGCCATTTCTGTCATAGTTTCCGTTTACGTTTTCCACAAAATCATGCTGAACAAAAAAATCCAAACCTGTTGTATTGTTCTTTCCAATGGCATTCCGGTGAACATCATTCACCAAATCTGCAAAGTTAAGAGCCATTGTATTTAAAGACTGAATTTCTGTGCGGATATCCTTGTCGCGAAGCTCTACCAAAGCTCCGAGTGTTCCGCCATGAAACTCCGCGTCAAGCTTTGTATCAGACCACATAAGTTTTCCATAGCCGTTATTGTCAAGCTGACCGACAGTTTCTATCTGACGCGCAAGGCTTCCTTGGACAATAATCTGCCCGTCTGTATGAACCATAAATTCATCAGGATCTTTTTGAGTAACAGTAACATTAATAAGAGATGAAAGTTTTTCAACAAGCAAATCGCGGCGGTCCATAAGATCATTCGGATTGTCCCCAAGACCTTTGCTCCTTACAATTTCACCGTTTACAGAAGCAATCTGGCGCGAAAGATCATTCACCTGCTTTACAACAGCCTCAATGTCGCCGTTTATCTGGTCTCCAATTCCACGCAGACTTTTGTACTGCTGCTGAATTGAATTTGTCAAAGTCTGTCCGCGCACAACAACAGCAAGACGAGCCGCATCGCTTTCAGGATAAGTAGAAAGTTCCTGCCAGCCCTGCCAGAACTTATCCATGTTTGTTCTTACAGAAACATCATTAGGCTCATTGTAAACAGATTCAATCATTGAATAATATTTGTCGCGTGTTTCCCAGTAAGACTCAACATTCTTCTGCTCAACAATGCGGCTTTCCAAAAGCTCGTCTTTTATTCTGTTTATGCTTTCAACATCGCAGCCCTGTCCTATCTGACCTGGAACCATCGCGCGCTCCAAGTCAGGACGGTAAATAGGCTCAAAGGATTTTACAATGACACGCTGCCTAGAATAGCCTTCTGTATCCGCATTTGAAATATTGTGGCCGGCAGTCTGAATCTGAGTTGAATGAGCCATAAGGCTTCTTTTTCCAATTTCTATTCCTGCAAAAGAATTCGCCATAATTCTACGCTCCTTTTAAATGCTTCTATTTACAACAATGCTCTGTGCATAGTTTTTTCTCATTGTGCCGTTCGGGGAATAAATTTCGTTTCTCTGCTGAGATGCACATTGATCCATGACTTCCGAAATAAATTTCTTTGTCGCGCTCACATATTTTGCAAGAGCGTCATTTTCAACTTTGCTTCTTGAAAGCTTTGTCTTTACGCGGAGAAAAACATCCTTTACTTCAGGATGAAAATAAATATTTTCTGAAACAGATGCGATTTTTTCACGGAACTTGTCAACCTTGGAAAATTCACTTCCAAGCTCGTTAATATTCAGGACATACTCTTCAAGCCCAGCCCAGCTGCGCTTTACAACACACTCGTGAATTTTATTCTGCTCCATAAGCATAGAATCAAGAATTCGTTCCTGTTCATTAAGCACACTGATCAATTCAATTTCTTTTTCTTCCGCCATAAGTTTTTCCTTCAAAAAGAAAGTTTCTATTTAATTTTCGGAATATAAAGATTTTTGTTTAGAGAAAAATTTAAAAGACTGAATGGCGACTTTTACACTTTTGTGTCATTATCAGGCTTGACCCGAAAATCCGTTAAAAATCTTCAATAGATTTCTGTGTCGTAGCACAGGAATGACAAGATGCAGAAAATAAAATTATCTTTGGCCTGAAAGCTCAATGTAAATCTGATCTGCAAGTCCCAAAGAAGCGTTTTTGGTAATCGATTCCGCCATATTGTCATACATCATGTCATCGTACATTTTGCGGGCATATTCGTTGTCTTTTCCAGCAAGACATGTTTTTTGAACTGTATTGCGCATTGACGAAAGCATCATTTTGACCATGTAGTTTTCCATTTCCATGGACTGCGCATAAAGCTCGGAAGTCTTGTCAATTACGGGAGTTTTTCCGCTTGAAGTTTTTGAATTTGCGGCGAATCCCTGCGGGCGTGCTGACTTGTCAGAATCAGAAGTGAATGCTCCGTAGAATCCCTGAGTGTAGTCCCCATTCAGGCGATGGTTCCTGGCAACTTGGCTTGAAGAAACTCCTGACAAAGATGCTCCTTCAGAAATTCCTAATGCAGTTTTATTTTGCATTTCCTTTACGAGCGAAGAAAACTTTTTTGCTTCATTTTGAAGAACAGCAGAGTCGATTGCATTGCTTCCGTTAGACAAAGTGCCTGTTATTCCAGTTCCAGAAATTCCGTTTACCGCCATGATTCCACCTTATTTATATCTTCGGCATTTTGGAGTCAGGATTTTACAAGATTTTCTGTGATAAATTATTCAGTAAAAAAAAACTGCGACTGGATTTTTCCAACGCAGGCTGATTTAGGGGTTATCACAACCCCTAAAAACGGCTGAGTCAAGGTCTTGAGCGTAAGCGTACCTTGGCCAGACGTATTTCTAGCTATTCAATTTTTAGCGTTTAAGTCCGGCGGCAGTCTGAAGCATATTGTCGCTAGTCTGAATTGCCTTTGAGTTGAACTCATAAGCACGCTGCGCAACAATCATCTGAACCATTTCATTTACAACAGAAACATTGCTCATTTCAAGAAACTTATGCTTTGTAATTCCCATTCCGTCAATTCCAGGACGTCCAGCAATTGGCTCTCCAGAAGCGTTTGTAACTTTGTAAAGATTGTCGCCTGTGTTTTCAAGTCCGACTGCATTCGGAAATCTATAAAGCTCAAGCTGGCCGACTTCAACAGGCTCAAGCTCGCCGTTTACTTTTATGTTTACCCTTCCACCGTCAGAAATAGAAAGTGTTTCAAGCTGAAATCCTTCCGGCATGATTATTTCTGGCATTACCCGAAGTCCGTTTGCCGTTACAAGCTGCCCAGTCGAATCAACCTTAAATGAGCCGTCTCTTGTGTATGCCCAACTTCCGTCATACTGCTGAACCCTAAAGAATCCGTCGCCAACAACCGCAACATCTGTGTCAACTCCGGTCGCCTGCAAAGAGCCTTGTGTCATAATGCGCTGTGTTGCTCCAACTTTAACACCGCTTCCCATCTGATGTCCAACAGGAGTTACGGTGTCTTCCGTAGCCGGAGTTCCAGCAAGCTTTACATTCTGATAAAGAAGGTCTTCAAATTCAGCACGGTGCTGTTTAAAACCGGTTGTATTTACGTTAGAAAGGTTGTTTGAGATAGTGTCTATATTCATCTGCTGACCGTTCATTCCTGTAGCGGCATTCCATAAACTTCTTACCATTTTCTAATTCTCCTTATTAGCGGTTTACAGTAACAACTTTAGACCAAAGCGTGTCCATCATGCTGTCTTCTGTCTGAACTGACTTCTGGTTCGCCTCATAAGCTCGGTTTACTTCTATCATCTGAACCATTTCGTTTACAACATTCACATTGCTTGCTTCTGTATATCCCTGCAAAAGCCGCGGACGTTCATCTCCTTCCGCAATATACGCATCTCCTGAAATTTCATTTGAATTCCAAAGTGAAGAGCCTTGTTTTTTTAGGAAACGCTCGTTTTCAAAGCGTACAACTTTTATTCTGTCAACAAGTTCGTTGTCTTCATTTGTATAAATCATTCCGTCCTGATTCACAAAAAATTTGTCATTAGGAACATGAATCGCTCCGTTTTCGCCAAGAACGGGATAACCTTCCTTTGTCAAAAGAATTCCTTCTTTTCCAAGGTGAAAATTTCCGTTGCGTGTATAGCGTTCACCTGCCGGAGTCTGGACAGTAAAAAACCCCTCTCCCCCCAAAGCCATGTCTGTTTTAGTATCTGTTGATTTAAAAGAGCCTTGACTAAAATCTGTGTAAAGTTCGTTTGTTTCAACTCCAAGTCCGATTGAGCCGATTATAGGAGCCGCATCCGCAGAACCGAACGGTGTTTTATACACGCCGTCTGCCACAGTTCTTCTAAGCAAAAGCTCGCTGAATTCCTTGTTTACAGGAATTTCTTTTTTAAAGCCTGTCGTGTCTACATTTGCAAGATTGTTCGAAATTGTGTCCAGCCTGTTCTGCTGAGCATTCATTCCGCTTGCTCCGATATACCAGCCTCTAATCATAACATAACCTCAATTATTTTATCGGAATCCGAATAAAAAAGTTAAGCTAAATCAGTTTGGCGAAAATATCATGCACGCATTTTAAACAAATTTTTTCTTGTTTTTTGGGGAATTGTAGTTTATACTTTATTCATTCTACTTAAACTTTTTACGAGATTATAAAAATGTACAGTCCACGTTTTGCCGCAATGATTTTAATTTTTTTTGCCACGCTGATTTGCTTCGTAATAGCTCTTCTTCTGCTGATTCTGCATAAAAAAAGCTACATGATTGAACACGACAACATAACAGGGCTTCCTGCATACAGCCACTTTGAATTCGATGCAAAAAAGCTTCTGAAAAACGCGCTTCCAAACGAATACATGATTCTTTCTCTAAATGCAGACAATTTTAGAATCATAAACGACACTTACGGAATTCTCTGCGGAAACGAAATTCTAAAGCTTCTTGGAAAACATTTTGCCTCCCAATGCGGAAAAAACGAATTCGTGTGCCGTTTTTATGCAGACAACTTTGTTTTCCTTATAAAAAACATGGAATTTTTCTGGGACATAGAAGAACGTGTCTACAACATGACAAACGTAGACAATATCGTAAAAAAATATCTTCCTCCAAAATACCAGTTTACATTCAGCGCAAGCATTTACCGCATAGAAAATCCGCTGGACGACATAGAATCCATGATAAGCAAGGCTAATCTGGCTCAAAAACTCTACAAAAATCATTTTGCAACCCATAGAGTAATCGAATATACAAGCGAGCTTAAAGAGTCCTACAGTTGGAACAGAGAAATTACGCTTTCTATGGAGGAAGCCTTTGAAAACAAGGAATTTGAAGTTTTTTACCAGCCAAAGTTCAAATTTGAGGACGAAACTATAATCGGAGCTGAAGCTCTTATAAGATGGAACAATCCGCGCAAAGGTTTTCTTCCACCTGCAAAATTCATACCGCTTTTTGAAGACAACGGCTTTATAGAAAAAATCGACAAATTTGTGCTTAACAATGTCTGCAATTTTCTTGAAGAATGGAATAAAACCAAGGAAAGCAAAAGCAATCCGCTTACAATTTCCTTCAATCTAAGCCGCTACAATATTTACAACCCGAATTTAATAAGCGACCTGAAGCAAATTTCACGCAGCTACGACATCGGCGACAACAAAATAGAAGTCGAGCTTACAGAAAGAATCATGGTAGACAATCCGAACCGCCTTATAAAAATAATGGACGAAATAAAAAAGGCAGGATTTTCCGTTTCTGTAGATGATTTTGGCGCAGGATATTCTTCACTGAATCTTTTAAAGAATATGCCGGCTGACGTAATAAAGCTGGACAAGGACTTTCTTTCGTCCCAAGAAGAAAACAAAAACCAAAAAGAAAGAATCATAATAACTTCTGTAATTGAAATGGCGAAAAAGCTCAACATAACAACGGTTGCCGAAGGAGTCGAAACAAAAGACCAGTGCGAAATGCTGAAAACAAGCGGCTGCGACATCGCACAAGGATTCTACTACGCCAAGCCAATGCAGGAAAAACTGTTCAAGGAATTCCTCGGAATGAAAGAAAAGCAGTCCGTTTAGATTTTTTTCAGAAAACTGATAAAAAATGATTTTTTTAGAAGTTTCGTATAATAAAATCAAGATATTTTGTTGCAAAATTCAGAAAGTGTTTTATAATATTGAAAGAACATTTCAAAAAATTTGGGCATAAATCTCAAGTTTTACCAAGCGGAGGAATTTAATAATATGGCTTTGAAAAACAAAGAAGAACCAAGAGTTCTTGCAATCATCTTGGGCGGAGGAAAAGGAACAAGGCTCTACCCTCTTACAAAAGAAAGATCCAAACCAGCGGTTCCTTTCGGCGGAAAATATAGAATTGTTGATATTCCTATTTCAAACTGCATCAACTCTGGCTACAAAAAAATCTATCTTTTAACACAGTTTAACTCTGCGTCACTCCACCTTCACATAAACAATTCCTACAATTTTGACCGCTTTTCAGACGGATTTGTAGAAATTCTTGCGGCGGAACAGACTCTTGAACATTCAGGCTGGTATGAAGGAACAGCAGATGCAGTGCGTAAAAATTTCGGACATTTTAGAGTTCAGCGTCCGACACATTACATAATCCTTTCAGGCGACCAGCTTTACAAGATGAACCTCAAGGATTTTATGAACAAGCATATTGAAAGCGGTGCGGAAATCACAATTGCAGCAAAAGCAGTAAACCGCCGTGATGCTTCTGGATTCGGAATCATGCAGGTTGACGACACAAACCGCATTACAGCTTTCATGGAAAAACCGGCTGCGGATATGAACATTGACGCATGGAAAATTCCAGAAAAATCAAGAGGAGATCTTCCCGCAAGCCTTGAATATCTTGCTTCTATGGGAATTTACATTTTCAATGCTTCAACAATGGAAGAGCTTTTGAATAATGACAAGACTGACTTTGGAAAAGAAATTATTCCAATGGCAATAAAGGCAAAGCAAGTCAACAGCTACATTTTCAACGACTACTGGGAAGACATCGGAACAATCCGCTCATTCTATGAAGCCACATTGGATCTTACGAATCCTGTTCCAAATTTCAACCTTTACGAAGAAGACAAGCCGATTTACACACAGATGCGCAATCTTCCACCAAGCAAAATCAACAACGCAAACATGACTGCGACACTTGCAAGCGAAGGCTGCGTAATCGAATATTCGCGCCTGCAAAAATCTGTAATAGGAATCCGCTCAATAATCAACGAAGGGTGCGACTTGAACGGCGTTGTAATGATGGGTGCTGACTTCTACGAAAGCGAAGATGACAAGGCTGAAAACAAAAAGAAGAAAATTCCAGATCTTGGAATCGGAAAGAACTGCAAAATAAACAAAGCAATCATTGATAAAAACGCCCACATTGGAAACAACTGCTGCATAAACATCAACGGAAAAACCTATGAAGATGGAGATCACGGTTTGTTCTATAGTTCAGACGGAATCATTGTTATCAGAAAAGGCGCGGTTATTCCAGATGGAACAGTAATTTAAAAAAGAGACTGCTCAATAAGCAAAAACTGTCATTGTCGTACTTGATACTGCGATGTTTCTGAAAGAAACTCGGTTAATAATCTCTAGACACAGATTTCCGGGTCAAGCCCGAAAATGACAGAAAAGACACTTTTAAGACAGCCCAATTTTATATTGCACGGGATTTTATAAAGGAAGTGCCAAAATGCACATAAATATCTTTATAAAACCGTGCTTTTTTTATTCTTCAGACAAACCGCCAGGATTCATCGATGCAAGGAAAGCTTCGTTGTCCTTTGTCTTTCGCATCTTGTCGCGGATAAGCTCAAGCATATCGGCATCATCCATAGGATTTAGAACCTTGCGAAGAATCCACATACGCTGAAGTTCTGCTTCCGAAAGCAAAAGCTCTTCTTTTCTTGTGCCGGATTTTTTAATATTAATCGCCGGGAACAATCTGCGCTCTGCAAGTTTTCTGTCAAGATCGATTTCGCTGTTGCCAGTTCCCTTGAATTCTTCAAAAATAACCTCATCCATGCGGCTTCCTGTTTCAATAAGAGAAGTTGAAATTATTGTAAGAGAACCTCCCTCTTCCACATTTCTAGCCGCGCCAAAAAATCTCTTTGGTTTATGAAGCGCATTTGAATCAACACCGCCGGAAAGAACTTTTCCAGAAGTCGGAACAGTCTGGTTGTATGCGCGTGCAAGACGAGTTATAGAATCAAGAAAAATAACAACATCGCGCTTATGCTCAACAAGACGCTTTGCCTTTTCCAAAACCATTTCCGCAACCTGAACATGACGAGTCGCCTGCTCATCAAAAGTTGAAGAAATAACTTCCGCATGAATAGAACGCTCCATTTCTGTAACTTCTTCCGGACGCTCGTCAATAAGAAGCACAATCAAATAAACTTCCGGATTATTTACAGTTATGGCATTTGCAATTTTCTGCATCAGTGTTGTTTTTCCGGCCTTTGGAGGAGCAACAATCAAAAGACGCTGGCCTTTTCCAATCGGAACAAAAAGATCAACAATGCGGGTGCTAAGTTCTGTTGAAACTGTTTCAAGACGGAGTTTTTCGTTAGGATAAAGCGGCGTAAGGTTTTCAAAAGGAACACGAGTCTGCGCAACATAAGGATCTTCAAAATTCACAGTCTCAATGCGCAAAAGTGCAAAGAATTTTTCACCTTCCTTTGGACTTCTTGTCTGACCGTAAATCGTATCTCCAGTTTTTAAGTTGAACAAGCGGATTTGGCTTGGCGAAATATAAATGTCATCAGGTCCGGGAAGATAAGAGTTCTGCGGACTTCTAAGAAAGCCATAACCGTCAGGAAGAATTTCCAAAGCGCCTGAAGCAAAAATAATTCCGCCGTGTTCCGTATGCGCGCGTAAAATAGAAAAAATCAAATCCTGTTTTTTCATAGGAGCCATTTCGTCAGCAGAAATTCCGTACTGAACGCCGAGTTCTCTAAGTTCAGGCATACTTTTTTTTGTAAGGTCATTAATTAAAAGCCGCGGTTTTGACTCATATTCTTCTGGATTTTCAATTTTTTGGGCAGCCTGAACAGCCTCTAGCCTAGCCTGAAGATTTTTTTCATAGTTGGTATTGTTATAACGGTTATTGTTGTAACGGCGGTTTCCATAGCGGTTGTTGCCATTCCATCTTCTATTGTCATAACGTTGGCGGGGCACATAATGCTCTTCATGCGCCGAATCAGAATTTGACTCTGAAGATTCATGGTGGGACTGAGTTTGCGGCTCAGATAAAGATTCAGAAGTCGCAGAATCATTTTCCTGTGGCTCAGAAGAAGATTCCTCAGAATTGTCCAGCACTACACTTTCTTGTTCAGCTGCTTTTTTTACTATCCGCCGCCTTCTTACCTTAGGAGGATTTTTTGCCTCGTCTGATTCTGTAGATTCAGGATTTTCATTTCCTTCCAACTGGCTTGCGGCTTCTTCTGTCTGAATTTCCGCTGCTTCATCTGAATTACGGCGTTTTATAATTGCCATAGATTACTCCAAAATAGGCATCCCAAAAGAAATGGCATGTCGTTTTTATATGCAAGAACTGCAATAAGTTTTATGATTTTTAATTTCAAAAAAAGCCAGAATAAAAACTTCCAGCATATTTTATAAAAAACCCAGCACAAGGGCATTTTTTTGATAAATTTTCGGAAAAATAAAAGAACTAAAATTACTAATAAAACAGTTTTATTTTAATCTTACTACTGCATTTTTGTCAATAAAAAATAATTTTTAAAACTACCTAGCTTCATTCGACTGCATAATAAGTGAATTTTTATATTCTTCCGAAGCAACAGAAAAAATATCAGAGGCAGGAATTTCATCAATCATGGAAATTTTACCTTCAAATTCCACACCGTCAGAAATACGAAGCCTTGCCGCCTTTAAATCTCCATGAACCTTGCTTCCATCGCAAAGCTCTATGCGGTCTTTTGCCTCTATATCTCCTGTTATTTTTCCTGAAACAACAATTGAATTTGCGCTCATCTTGTCAACATCGCAAACCGCAGTTTTTTCAATTTCAAGATCGCCAGATGCGTTTATTGTTCCATGAAATTTGCCAGTAATAACAAGATTGTCTGAAAATTCCAGCACACCGTCAAATTCAGTTTCCTGTCCGAATACTGTTAAATTTCCAGTGGAAAATCCTGACATCAGCACACCTCTTGAATCTTAAAAATGGAAAAGAATTTAATTCTGCTCATTGGAAACTTCGCTCACAGGCAAATCCCATAAAGCTTTTTTTAATTCCTGACCAGAACGGAAAGCGACAACATAATGAGGAGCAACAGAAAGCTGCTGTCCTGTTTTTGGATTACGGGCATTTTGCCTTCCTTTGCGAAGCCGCGCCTCAAATGTTCCAAAACCGCGCAATTCAATTGTATTACCATCTTTTAGAACCTCTTTCATCTGATCGAAAAGATTTTCAATGATGGTCTGAACTGCAAGCTTTTCGTATTTTGTATTTTGATAAACAGCTTCCAGCAAATCGTTTTTTGTAACTTTTTTTGAAGACATTCCAATACCACAAACAAAAGGATGCTGTTTTTTAACAACATCCTTCAAAGTTTATTTTGCAGCTGCAAAAGTTACATTGTAAAGAACAGCCATGCGGCTCTTTTTGCGTGCGCAAGCATTGAGTTTTATTACACCCTTGCGGTATGCATTATCAAGTTCTGAGTGAAGAACCTTTAGTTTTTCCTGAGCAAGAGGCTGATCCTTTTTAAGGATAGCTTCCATGTATTTCTTCAAGCTTGTATGTACTCTAGACTTAACTGCCTTGTTGCGCATTCTGCGAACTTCGCTCTGTGCGTGTCTTTTTTCTGCAGATGTTTTCTTTACTGACACAGGATACCTCCGAATAAATTCCTATGAAAATACCGTCTACGGCTTTGATTTTTATTTAAAATCTTTAGGTCTGCGCTCAATGCGTTTGCATTTCTGGCATTCCGCAAGATTCTTGAGTTTTCCGTTCTCAAAAAAAGTCTTCATTACAATTTCACCGCCGCAATCTGGGCAAATAAATTTCTGTGTTGCAACAGTTGTACGAGAGTTCTTACTGGCTCCGGCCATCGTCTTCCTCCATAGTAGATTTGCAGCTTTCCATAAAACCGAAAGCTTTTTAAATTTGAAAGAAACAGCGGCGATTCAAAATGGATGAACCTTAGAAACAACCACAGATTTCTTTATATGTTCTAGAAATATACACAATTTAACATTCGTGTGTCAAGAACAGAATAGCAATTCTAAGCAAAATAAAACTACAAATATCCAAATTCTCAGCATAAAATCACTGAAAAAACTCAAAATTACACAACAGAAGAAGCAACAGGAAGTTTTCTCCATTCTTCAAGCTGACTCTTTATAAGCTCTCGGGATTCCTCAAGGATTCGCTTTTCCTCTTCCTTTGTTTCAGGGAAAGGATAAACTTTTAGAACTTTTACGCGGTACGAGCCTTTGTGAAGATTCCTAAAAAGAGAATTAAGCCTTGAAATCTGCCAGCCGCCGTCAAGAGCGCAAACTGCAACAGGAAGCTTAGTGCCTTCAACGAGCCGCCTGAATCCAGCCGCATAAAACTGACCTACATTTCCGTCGCGGGTTCTTGTTCCTTCTGGGAAAATTACAGGAATCTGTTTTTTTTGCAAAACACGGGAAGCAAAGCTGTCTATAGAAGACATTGCAACAGAAGGGCTTCCGTGGCGAGGAATCATGCAGTGTCCTTGAGTTTTCAGCATTTTTCCGACCATAGGAACTGAGCCAAGAGTGTCTTTTGCAACAAACCGCGTTTTTTTTCCGCCGAAGTATTTTAGATAAGCAACAATGTCAAAAAGGCTCTGGTGGTTGGAAATCACAACAAACTGTTCTGGAAGCAATTTCAAATTTTCCTTATCACCAAGAAACTGAAATTTTCTATACAATTTTAAAATTGCAAAAACAACTCTTGCACACCGGCAAGTTATGTAATCAGACCAAAAGAGAGCTGTTTTCCTGCTGAAAGGATAAACAAGGCAAAGCATAAACGTAGGAAAAGCAACCTCTCCAAGGCAAAACAAAAGTGTAATAAATCCAAGCATGGTCTGATTATAGCAAGGCTTTTTTTATTATTCAACAAGGAGCAAGTTAACGTCGTCCATTACAAGCCAAGCTCCGTTAGCACCTGACGTAGCGTCAAATTCAGCTTTTATTAGCGCGCTTACAGTTATTGACTCAGTTGAATCGTCAAGTTCAATTACAGGAAGCTCCGCCTTAAAGAATTTTTTCCAAGTATTTGGAATTGTAACATCGCAAGTGAATTCAGTTTTGGTTCCGTCTTTTTTACGGACAACAGCCTTGAAAACTGTTCCACTAGGATTTTTTATTCCAGTTCCTTCAAAATATGCAAAGCACTTGTATTTTCCGGCTGAGAATTCTTTTACAGTCTGGGAAACCGTGAATTCAAAGTCGTCTTTTTCCCATGCTGTAAAGTAGCATACGCCTTCTTTTGCATTCTGATTGTTCTTGTCAACCTTTGGAGTTCCTTTTCCAAGCGGATTTTCAACAGTCCAGCCAGTAAGACCACCGCTCTCAAAGCTCCCGTTTACAAGGAAATTGCTTGCAGTAACATTTACAGTGCATTCAGCATTTCCGCCTTTTTTAAGCTTACCAGGAATTTTGTATTCACCAAAGTCAGGCTTTCCAGTTACGTTTTTTTTGGCAGCTGCGTCCCATTCAACAGGCTCATCCTTTACAGAGCCGTCATTGTAAACAACTTTTACGGTTTTCGGCAATTCTTCCTGTTTTCCGTAGGCGAATTCAACATGCGGATTTTCTACGCGGATTACATTCAGCTTGCCTTTTGAACCTGTGCGCGCATATTTGAACACATTAATTGAATCAAGGCATTTTCCGTCAAAATCAAAGAAAGCCTGATTATCCCAAGTTCCGCCGTTTCTTGCAGATCGAACTTCCTTGTCGTATTCAGCAGCATAAGAAGAAGCCCAGCCACAGCCGTATTTTTCCCATGCTTTGAAATTTTCTTCAAGAACAGACTGGGCATTCGGAGCTTCAGGCTTATAATGGCGGACAGGAATCCATGCCGGCTCCCAATAGAACACGCCAACGCCTTTTTTTACAGAAGCAACTGCCGCAATTACGTCCCGAACCGCAACAGCCTGACCTTCAACAGAGAACGGATAGTCAAATTCCTGCTCAGAAGACATTCCAGACACAACGTTTCCGAATCCGTCGCCGTCATCATTTGTAAACGGATATGAAGTTTCCGCGACCATGACTTTTTTATTGTAAATATTTGAAAGTTTTTTCAGAGTGACAGAAAGTTTTCCAGCTTCTCCGTGCCAGAAAGGATAATATGAAGTCGCAAAAATATCGTAGTCAACATTGAATTTTTCAAGCAGCCCCGCCCTTTTTTCCAAATATCCTTCAGAAAGCGGATCTGTGTAATGAACCACAATCTGAATGTTTTTGTCGAAATTTCTTACAGCCTTGCAGCCTTCTCCTACCAAGCCCAAAACTTTGTCATCGTACATCTCGCCGCACATTCCATTGTTGATTTCGTTTCCAACCTGAACCATTGTAACTTTTACGCCGGCAGATTTAAGTTTTTCCAAACTTTCAGTTGTATATTTTGACAATGCGGCTTCTTTTTCATCAAATGTCATGTTTTTCCAGGCTTTTGGAACTGACTGTTTGTTCGGATCAGCCCAGAAATCCGAGTAATGGAAATCAATCAAAACGCCAAGACCTGCATCAGTGGCTCTTTTTCCGATTTTCACAGCAGTTTCAATATCGTTGTTTCCGCCGCCGTAGCCGTTTCCGTTAGCATCAAAAGGATTATTCCATACACGGATTCTAACGCAATTCGCGCCGCCCATTTTTAGAAGCTCAAGCAAATCAGCCTTTTTTCCGTTCGCATCATAAAAAGCACCTCCGGCATTTTCCACGGAAATCATGGACGAAACATCAACTCCCATAATAAAATCATCAGCAATATTTTCAACAGGAAGAACTGTTATATTTGCTGAACCTGTTTTTTTTGTAGAAATTCCACAGGCCGCAAGCGAAAGAACTGAAGCACAAGCAACTGCCGCTCCAAGGCGTTTTCTAAAAACCTTCATAAAACCTCCAATTTTTTATACAAGTTATCAACACGAGTTGACTTTATTATATATCACCTTTTTTCAGAAAGCAAACATTTTCTTTTATTTAAAACAAAAAAAAAGCGGAAAATCCACAAATGGGACTTCCGCCTTTATTTTACTTGAAAAGCAAATTATCTTTTTCTTACAAATGCGTCCTTGAATCCTGCATTCTTGAACTTTGCAAGAACCGCGCCGTATTCGTCCACAGAAAGAGGTCCGACAAGAACACGGTAATTTTTTCCAGCAGGAATGAGCGAAACAGGATATTTTGAATACTTAACAAGAATATTCTCAATATTCTTAATGTTTCCCATTGTTGCAATCTGAATATAGTAGCAGTTGCTTGCAAGGGCGCTTTCAGAAGAAACCACATAATCCTGAATACTTACAGGATATTCAGTCTGCAAAGGTTCTGGCTCACTCTTTTTTTCCTCTGGAACAGATTCAACTGGAACAATTTCAATTGGCTCGTTTTCTATAGAAGCATCTACAGGAGGCTCAGGAGATTCCGGCTCGGAAGGAACAAGAACAATCGGAGCATAATCACTGCTTTCGCTTTCTCCGCTAGACTGAGCTTCCGGCTCCGCATTTGGTTCTGCAACAACTTCCTCTGGCTCTGAAACTTCTTCCATCTGATTTTCTTCCGCAGAATCTTCTTCAATTGGAGATGGCTCTTCAACAGTTACAGCTTCCTCTTCGGTTTCATCTTCGGTAGGAGTTTCCGGCTCTTCTTCCTGCGGCTCTTCCACAATAACAAGCTCCGCATTTTCTTCTTCCGGTAAATCTTCCGTTTCTTCTTCGATTGGATCCGGTTCTTCAACTGTTACAGCTTCCACTTCGCTTTCTTCCGCTGGGGATGGCTGTTCAACAGCTTCTTTTGATTCAAGGAATCCGTCTTCTACGCTTTCATAGTCCTCGTAAGGCTCTTCTGGAACTTCGCATTCTTCTGTTGGAGCAGGAGCTTCAACAATTACAGGCTCTGTTTCTTCTTCAACGGAAGACTCGTCATCAGCAGAAACTTCTTCTTCAACTGGCTCAGCAGAAAGCTTTTCCTCATCTGAAAAATCAGTTTCATCTTCGGAATCGATTTCATCCACCGGAGTTTCAGCCTCATCTTCTACAGCCGCAACCTCCGCATTTTCTTCCTCGGCGTTGTCTTCCGTGTCCGCAATCAAAGGAACTCCGGCAACCGCAACAGGAGCAGCAGGTTCCACGGAAACAGCAGCATTTTCAGCAGGCTGACTAGCGGCTTCTGGCCCGGCTTGAACAGCAGGCTCGGCTGAAACATCTGATACTGGATCTTCTTTTGCAGCTGGCAAAGTTTTTTCATCAAGAACCGCGTTTCCTGAAACTGTCTCGTCAAAATATCCTGAGCGCGGGGCAAGTTTTACCTTTACGCCTGAGTTCCGCTCTATTCCAAGGCTTTTTGCGGATTCTTCCGAAATGAGAATGGCAATTCCGCCCGAAGCGTCCAAAGTGCCAAGGTTCAAAATCTGCAAAGTGATTCCAGTGTTCGGATTTGTAATTGAAACACTGTCTCCCGGAAGATAACCGGCAGCCTTTCCGAAATATCCGGCCGGAAGATCATCCTTGCCGGCAACCTCAATAACGCCTTCAACCGACGCGCTTGAGTCGGCAAAAATAAAAACGGAAATCAACAAAAATAAAATTCCAGATAAAAACTTTTTCATACGTCCCCTACCTACGGATGATTTTATATATATCGTCTGCTATTCCAAAAGCAAAATCGGAAAGTCCCTTGCGCTTGTCCTTGAACTGGCTTGAAGCAGGAGGAATTTTTTTTCCGCTGCCAAGAACCGCTCCCGAGCCGACATTCAGAACTTTATATGAAAGGCTTGAAAGATTCGCAAGAAGATCTGCGTCGGGATTTGTTGAATTTGAAGAGCTGAAATCTGCTGTAAGCTCCACAAAATAATCAACGCCGCCTTCCCAAGCCTCCTGTCTGGATTTTTCAAAAAAAGAAGCGTCATTTTCCACACTGTCAGAAGCAATGGCCGGTGAATTTGAAATTATGATTCCCTTTCCAAAGAAAAAGTCGAACAAGCCTTCCTCAATAACGTAGGAAGAGCTTCTAATTTCCGAATCCCCGTGCTGGACAATCTGAAAAGCGACAGAAACTGCATTGGCACAGAAAACCGCGCAGCCCACGATGAACAGCAGAGCCAGCCTCTTGAATCTCATAGGGAAACCTCTTTTTTCTAACTAAAAAGCGCAAACGGCACTCTCAATTATTCATCGGCTTTTTTAGGCCTGAGTTTAGGTATTTTTAAGGCTGAAAAGATTTTGCAGGCAAGAATGAAAGGAAAAACAAAAGGAAAAGATGATTTTATGCAGAAAAAAAGAATTTTATGCAAGAAAATGAATAAAAACTCTGGAATATTGAATATTCATCAGGAATATCTTTTATTCTTCAATTTTTATGCAAAATTCTCAAAAAAATTTAATATTCCAGAAGAAAATGAATAAAATTACAGGAATATTAAATATTCCCGAAGAATTCGCCATATTCCTCAGGAATATTTCAATTTCCAGAAAGCAACTGTCATTGCCTGGGGAACATCCGGCAATCTCTTGGAAAAACTAGCTTTCAAGACGCTTTTTGCAGATAAAGTAGGCAGGAATAAGAAAACTGTCTGCAAGAATCCAGGCGGCAGGAGAAGCAAAGCAGGCGGCGGTGTAGCCGAACACAGGCACAAAAACAAGCCCGAACACACCACGCCCGACAAGTTCAAAAAGCCCTGCAAAGACCGCAAGCTGGCTGAATCCCATTCCCTGAATCATAAAGCGCACAATATTCACCAGGGCAAGCGGAAAGTAAAACGAGCTGTTAACCACAAGGAATTTGTAGATATTGCCAAGGATTTCCTCATTGCCTGAATCAATGAACAGAAGCCCCAAATTCCGCCCGAAAACAAGCATAATTACAAATGCAAGAAACGCATAGGCAAGCCCAAGGAACGAGCAGCTGAATATACCGGGATTAAGACGAGAAAACTTGTGCGCGCCGGTGTTCTGCCCGCCATAAGTCGCCATAGTTGTTCCCATGGCATCAAACGGACAGCAGAAGAACATCGTAATCTTGCTTGCCGCAGCTACAGAAGCAACCGCCACAGAGCCAAGGCTGTTTACGGCAGTCTGAAGAACAACGCTTCCAATCGCGGTAATAGAATACTGCAATCCCATAGGAAGCCCCATGGAAAGCAGAACTTGCACATGATGGCTGTTTATCTTCCAGTCTTCCTTGGAAAGATGAAGAATCGGATAGTTTTTTAGAATATAAAACAGGCAGGCAACACTTGAGACCGCCTGGGAAATAACAGTCGCAAGGGCAGCTCCTTCCACTCCGGAATTCAGCGCGAGGATAAAAAACAAGTCCAGGGCAATATTCAGTACGGAAGAAACAACAAGAAAAATAAGAGGAGTCTTGCTGTCTCCAAGGGAGCGGATTACAGCGGCAAGCAGATTGTAAGCAAGTGAAGCAGGAATTCCGGCAAGAATTATAACAAGATAGCCGTAAGAGCCGTTAAAGATGTCTGATGGAGTCTTCATAAGAACAAGAAGAGGCTTGCAGAAAACAACCGTAACAGTCGTAACAAGAACAGCAATTACAGCGGTCAGCTTGACTCCGCCAGCGATAAACTTGCGCATGGAATCATAGTCCTTTGCCCCGAATTTCTGCGAAACAGGAATAGCAAAGCCGTTGCAGATTCCCATGCAGCCTCCGATAATCAGAAAGCAGACCGCTCCCGTAGAGCCAACCGAAGCCAGCGCGGAAACTCCAAGGAATTTGCCCACAATCACCGTGTCCGCAAGATTGTAGAACTGCTGGAACAAATATCCAAAGAAAACTGGAACCGAAAATCCTAAAATCAGCCGCATAGGGCTTCCTGTTGTCAAATCCTTTGTCATTTGAAATAGATATATGAATTTTCAAAACTTTTGTCAAATGAAAAATGCATCATTCTGTGCAACTTGTTGAGCAAAAAAAATCCCCAGGCAGGACAATACCTAGGGCTGAATAAAAAATATTATAAATTATTTATACTGAAAAAAGTAAAAATTAAGACATTTTTAATGAGTTATCAACACAAAACTACTCGCAGCTGAACGTATGCCCCTGCACTTTCTTAACAAACTCGTAGTCGATTGTGCGACGCAAGCCTTCCTCAAGTGAAACTGGAGCGGTAAAATCTGTCTCTGGAACTCTTGACGACTTGAAGTAAGTATTCGTGCAAACAAGTTTGCTTACAGAACTTTTTTACGCGGATTGAGTTGAAAATTTCTACTTCAAAAATTTCAGAAATCCTCTTACAGCATAATGCATAAAATATTCTATAGATTTTCTAAATGGCAATTTTTGTTCTTTTCGTAATATATTCCAATGCCACTGCATTGTTTTTAATTTGTTTGCAGAAACTGATTTTTTTTGAATTCTATAAAATGCCTCGTATGTATTTGTATTTATAGCATAAGAGCCTTGAACCAAGATCCGCTTCTAAAAAAGGCTGTCTTTAACTATGCAGAACAAGCTTCTGCGTTTATTTTGCAGGCTGCTTCTGAACTTCTTCGTAGCAAAGTCCCACAACACGCACGCCGTTCATAAAATCAATCTGTATATTCAAACGTTTGTTGCGTCGGTTCACGGCTATCACATTTCCGGAAAAATCTTTGAACGGCCCGTCCGTTATAATAACCCTGTCTCCCGCATCAAACTTAACAGGAACAATTCCCACAGTGCTTCCAAACCTCAGTATAGAACTCACAATCTCCAAGTCGCCCTTTACAAGAGGACTGACAGAACTATTTGAGGGTAAAAAACGTAAAAAATATTTTTCCCCAGAAAGAACATAAAGCTTTGATGCTTCACATTCTTCCGTTTCAAGAAAAACATATCCGGGAAAAAAGCATCAAAATATTCTTTCCCATTTTTAAGCCTCATCCGCTTGCGCAGAATATGGATAAATCCTTGAAAAGCGCAATTATTTCCATTAACCAGCGGAAGAACGTTTTCCTTGAATTTTTCCTCCAGTCCAGTCTTTACCGATATGCAATAAAGGCTCATGACACAGAAAATTCCTCATAAGCATTCTGTCTTGCAAGTTCACATTCAAATCTTGCGTTTCTGTCTGCCGCAAAAACATCAAACAGCTCCTCTTCTTTTTTTAATGATTTGATAAAAGAAGCCGTGTAAAAGCCACTCCCACATTCCAAAAGCAAAGGTTTCTCGCCAGTCTTGCGTCCACAGAAGAAAGCAGTGCCGTTTGTTTTTTCAAGCACATCTTCACATAAAAATCTGCCGGCCGCAATGTTACGCAAAGCATCATTTTCAACATCTGAATCCTGCACAAAAAATTCTTCCTGCACAGTATCTTTGTAATCCTCCGAAACCAAGCTTCCACAAGAATCAAAAAAAACTGCCGTATGAAGTGCGTTTTCTTCTATATATTGCAGTTTTATTTCATCCCCGCAAAAGATGAAACCGTTTTCAGTACGGACAGCATGTTTGTTTCCGCAGAAATAAAAAACAAGGCTCCTCAGCTTAACGTCTGAAACACGGCGCAAAAGGAATTTCAAGGAATCCAGGTCAATTCCTTCTGGAATAATCATGATTTCCGATTCCGTCCAAGAGCCTCCTTTCAGGCTCAAGAGAAACCTATAGAAATCAGCGAGCGATTTTTGAATGTATCCCGATTTTTCTGAAACTCCAACAATAACGGCACAGCGCGTCAAATTCCACTTCCTTAAAAACAGCCTGTCTAAGCTCTTTCAAAAATTACACAGACAAAAAGCTTAGCTACTTATATTCGTAGTTAAAAGACATATTACTACGGATTCAAGTAGTAAAATTCCGCTTATAATTGAAGAATGGCATTTTGGGACAATGTTGAAAGCGCAAAACACATCCTACCGCTGGATTGCAAAAAAAATGGAAGTTTCAGAGACAACTGTTTCCAGCATGAGAAAAACAGGGACAGAACCAAGAGCATCAGACGCATTTAAAATCGCCTCAGCATTAGGAACGACAGTTGAATACCTGTGCAACGGAGAAAGCGGCTATTATCAAAGCCTTTACATAAACCTAAAGAATGCCATAAAAGAAATTCTTGAGAAGTATTGATTTTATTCATCAGCAAGCCTAAAAAGCCCCACAACTCTCTCTTACGATAAAAAACTCTTCAAAACCGTGCATTTTTTGTATTTTTTCGGCAATAAGTATTT
>ERZ1035032.137-NODE-137-length-60587-cov-10.786510_pt1 | contig 60587 bp, 52 predicted proteins | sample MGYA00520693_ERZ1035032 | MGnify/ENA primary metagenome ERZ1035032 (study PRJEB33766, sample SAMN09781740) | gut metagenome | biome: gut microbiome | host: Homo sapiens | place: Madagascar | study: EMG produced TPA metagenomics assembly of the PRJNA485056 data... | reverse complement strand
CTTAAAGGCGGCGGATGCGGACAGCATGCAGCGTGTGCAGGAGACGGAGCAGAATGATTTTTCATATGAATTCTATCGGAGGATCGAGCGCAATAAGCGGAGCATTTTTGTGCTGGGACAGACGGAGGAGGACGTGCAGAAGGTCAAAGCGGAACTGCAGGAAGCATTCCCGAAACTGATTCTGGTGGGAGAATATGCACTGGAAAATTGTGTGGGGAATCTGGATGCCGTCATCAATGAGATGAATGCGACGACGCCGGATGTGATCGTTTCGATTCTGCCGTCTCCGCTGCAGGAACATTTTTTCGCGGAGCATAAGGATAAGATGAGCGCGACCATATGGTTCGGCATGGGAGAACTCGGCGTTCATGGAAAAAAGCATGGACTTGGAAGTTTCGTTAAGAACCGGCTGCATCTGGGAAGATTGAAGAACAGTATGAACAAGTATCAGGATCAGGAAAAGTCCGGGGAAGCGGAGTGAAAAAGAGGAAATGCATAAAAAAAATGCATTTCCTCTTTCTTTTTTTGCTGTTTTGCATTAAAATATAGCTTAGATATTTTTGTTCCGAGGTAGAAAGGCGGCTTTTTATTGTGAAAGTTGCTCATAGGGAAGAAACACAGTGACCTGACAGAAGAGTTTCAGCAGAAGCAGGATGAGAAGGAGCGGAGCTTATGATTTCAAATCAAATACTTCAGAATACAATCGATGGATTAAAGGGAATCACCAGAATAGATCTGTGCATTATTGATGTGGAGGGGAAGGTGTTAGCAGCCACTTTTCCGGAGGCGGATCAGTACATTGAGCCGGCGCAGGCGTTCGTGGAGTCACCGGCAGACAGCCAGGTGGTGAACGGATATCAGTTTTTCAAGGTATTTGATGAGCACCAGCTTGAGTATATTCTTCTGGCAAGCGGAGACAGCGATGATGTATACATGGTGGGAAAGATTGCCAGTTTCCAGATCCAGAATCTTCTGGTAGCATATAAGGAGCGGTTCGATAAGGATAATTTTATCAAGAACCTGCTGCTCGACAACCTGTTGCTGGTTGATATTTATAACCGTGCCAAGAAGCTTCACATCGACACCGAGGTGCGCCGCGTGGTATTCATTGTGGAGACGAACCGCGACAAGGACGGCAATGAACTGGAGAAGATCCGCGGAATCTTCGGCACGAAGACGAAGGATTTTGTCACAGCAGTCGACGAGAAGAATATTATCGTTGTGAAGGAAGTCGGCGAGAACGAAGGTTACGAGGAACTGAACAAGATCGCGGAGAGCATGGTCAACCTGTTCCGTGCGGATGCGGACAGCGACGTTCATGTGGCATACGGAACGATTGTCGGCGAGATCAAAGAGGTATCCAGATCCTACAAGGAGGCGCGGATGGCACTTGATGTCGGCAAGATCTTCTTCGAGGAGAAGGATGTAATCGCTTACTCCACACTCGGTATCGGTCGTCTGATCTACCAGCTGCCGATTCCGCTGTGCAAGATGTTCATCAAGGAGATTTTTGACAATAAGTCCCCGGATGATTTCGATGAGGAGACGCTGACGACGATCAACAAGTTCTTTGAGAACAGCCTGAACGTATCAGAGACTTCCAGACAGCTTTACATCCACCGCAACACGTTAGTGTACCGTCTGGATAAGCTGCAGAAGAGCACCGGACTGGATCTGCGGGTGTTCGAGGATGCCATCACGTTTAAGATCGCACTGATGGTCGTAAAATATATGAAGTACATGGAGTCTCTGGACTACTAATTCTTAAAATTTGCATACGGGTATTGCAACAACTGCATACATTGAGTAGACTATATGGGATGGGACAGAGCATTTGATTCTCCGGAACCATCGGAGATGCATACAGAAATGAGGTAATTTCATGATAAAGTTAGAGCATGTCAGCAAGTCGTACTCTGCGGGAATTCCTGCACTTAATGACGTGAGTCTTAACATTGAGGAGGGAGAGTTTGTATTTGTTGTCGGTGACAGCGGTTCGGGCAAGTCGACGCTGATCAAGCTCCTGTTGAAGGAACTGGAACCGACGGAGGGAACCATTACAATCAATGGCAGAAAATTAAATAAAATCAGACGAAGACAAATCCCGAAATTCCGCCGCAACATTGGGGTGGTTTTTCAGGATTTCCGATTGTTAAAGGATAGAAATATTTATGACAATGTAGCCTTTGCACAAAAGGTCATTGGCGAATCCAACCGCTCCATCAAGAAAAATGTTCCAAAACTGTTGTCGATGGTGGGACTGGCGGCAAAATACCGCTCATACCCGAGACAGCTTTCCGGAGGGGAGCAGCAGCGTGTGGCGATTGCGCGCGCGCTGATTAACAAGCCGAAGATTCTGCTGGCGGACGAGCCTACCGGTAATCTCGATGCGAATAATGCATGGGAGATTATGAAACTGATGGAGGAGATTAACGAGCAGGGGACAACGGTGGTTGTAGTAACACACAATCTGGAGATTGTGAAAGCGATGAATAAGCGTGTCATCACGATGCAAAAAGGCGTTGTGGTAGACGATACCGCTTCGGATCATTACGGTAAGGATACCTCTGTCGAACAGGACGATGATCTGTTTGATGATTTCTTGGATGATGGAGGTGACGACGACTATGCGAATTAGTACGTTTTTTTATACAATTAAGCAGGGAATCGTGAATATCTGGAAGAACAAGCTGTTCTCACTGGCGTCGATTGCCACGATGACGGCATGCATTTTCCTGTTCGGTCTGTTCTATATGATTGTCGTGAACTTCCAGTCCATGGTGAAGGATGCGGAGTCCGGCGTGGCAGTGACGGTGCTGTTTGATGAGGGAATCTCGGATCAGCGGATCGAGGAGATCGGGGAGCTGATTTCGGAGAGACCGGAAGTATCACATTATGACTTTATCTCAGCAGATGAAGCATGGGAAAGCTTCAAGGAAGTGTACTTTGAGGGAAATGAAGCGGCGGCTGCAAGTTTTGCTGGCGATAACCCGCTGGCGAATTCCGCGAGCTATGCCATTTACATGAACGATATATCGATGCAGGACTCGCTGGTTACCTACCTGAAGTCCGTCGATGGAGTGCGTGAAGTAAAGCAGTCCCAGCAGGTGGCCAACACGCTGACCGACTTTAACAGTCTGATCGGGTACATCTCGGCGGGCGTCATCCTGATTCTGCTCGGGGTTGCCGTCTTTTTGATCAGCAATACGATCACGGTCGGTATCTCCGTCCGCAAGGAAGAGATTGCGATCATGAAGCTGATCGGAGCGACGGATTATTTTGTGCGCGCACCGTTTGTGGTCGAAGGTATTGTAATCGGACTGATCGGAGCGGCAATTCCGCTTGGCATTCTGTACGCATTGTACGGGAAGATTGTAATGTACATCAGCGATAAGTTCAGCTTTATCAGCAATATGATGAAGTTCCTTAGCGTGAACGAGATTTTCCATAATCTGATCCCGGTGGCATTGATTCTGGGTGTGGGAATCGGTTTTATCGGAAGCCGCATCACAATTCGCAAGCATTTGAGGGTATAATGATAAGATGCCATACAGGAAACACATGAAGTTTACAATGATACGAAGAATAACAGCGCTCGGACTGATTCTGGTGCTGGCGGCGGGCATACCGATCCAGGCATCGTCGGCTTCCACAGAGAAAGTGACGGAGGACGCCGCTTCCACAAAATCCCTGCAGGAGGCGCAGGACGAGAAAGCCCAGCTGGAAAAAGCGCTCAAAGAGGCGCAGAGCACGATTGAGGATCTCAGGGATTCCAAGGGTGATATCGAGAGCAAGGTAACAGAATTGAACCAGCAGCTGATAGATATATCCGCGCGGATCACGGATCTTGAGAATCAGCTGACGGCAAAGAGCGAGGATATCCAGGAGACGAAGGACGAACTTGCCGGAGCCAAAGAGAGGGAAGCACAGCAGTACGCGGATATGAAAGTGCGGATCCAGTTCATGTATGAGAACGGGCAGACCTCTTATCTGGAGGCGCTTTTATCTTCCAGAAACATTTCTGAATTTTTAAATTCCGCAGATTATATCGCACAGATACAGAGCTATGACAGACAAAAGCTTACCGAGTACCAGGACACCGTGGAGTCGATTGTGAATCTGGAAGCCCAGCTGGAGCAGGAGTATACCGATCTGGAGGCACTCAAGTCGACGGTCGAGAGCAATAAAGCGACTGTTGCCGCCATGATGCGGCAGAAGGAGTCGGAGCTTGCGGACATCTCGGGAGATATTGAAGATGCGCAGAGCGACGCCGACTATTATGCGGCGGAGATTCAGGCGCAGGAAGAGTTGATTGCGGCGATCAAGAGAGCGGAAGCGGAGAAAGCGGCAGCCGGGGTTGAGGAACATCCGTATACCGGAGGAGCGTTCCGGTGGCCGTGCCCGAGCAGCACACGGGTGACCAGTGATTATGGAACGAGAGTATCCCCGATGTCGGGAGCGTCGTCGAACCATAAGGGAATTGATATCGGAGCATCGGCGGGAGCGGACATTATCGCGGCGGCGGATGGAACGGTAACAGCGGCATCCTACAGCAGTGCGGCGGGCAATTATGTGATGATCGACCACGGCGGAGGACTCTACACCGTCTACATGCACGCATCATCCCTGCTGGTATCGCCCGGACAGACCGTGTCGGCGGGAGATGTGATCGCAAAAGTCGGAAGTACCGGCATTTCAACCGGAAGCCATCTGCATTTCGGCGTCTCTTTAAATGGAAGTTACGTCAGCCCGTGGAGTTACCTGGGCGGCTGATGGAGAAAGTACACGTAGGCATTGACCGAAATTCCCTGTCCTTGGACAGGGAATTTTTACATATCTTATTACGGATAGCATACAGAAATGAGGGAAACTATGGACGAACAAAGAGAAAATATGCAAAACGGCATGATAGAAAATGAGACAACCGGAGAGCAGAAGCCGGACGGCGGAAAAGAGCGCAGACGCCGTGGAATGGGAGCCGGCATCCTTCTTGGAATCTGCGGAACACTGGTCGTCGGAGCGCTTGGCATTTATCTGACCTGCTGCTTTACCGGAAGTCAGATACTCATCACCAATGCAGCGGCAGATACGGACGGAACGACCCTGCTGGATGCAAAGACAACGGCAAAGATCAACGAACTGTCAGCTTACATTGATCTGTATTATTATGAAGATACCGATGTTCAGGATTTGAAGGACGGTCTGTATGCGGGACTGCTGGAGGGACTGGATGACAGATATTCGGTTTACTACACGGCGGATGAGTACGCGCAGACGCAGGTCAGCATGACGGGGCAGTATTACGGAATCGGGGCAGGGCTTGCGCAGGATAAAGATACCATGCAGGTCACAATCACAAAGGTTTACGAGGGAACACCGTCCGAGAGTGCGGGACTTCGCAACGAAGACGTAATTCTGTCGGTGGACGGAACCGAGGCGGATACGATGGATGTCACGGATCTCGTGAAGCTGATCCGCGGGGAAGCCGGGACGACGGTACATCTTGAGATCTACCGCCCGTCTACCGGAGAGAATCTCTCGTTTGACGTGGAGCGTGCCGATGTGACGCTGCCGAGCGTATCTTCACAGATGTTAAACGATACGATTGGTTATATCCGGATTGAATCTTTTGAGAAGGATACGGCAAACCAGTTTGAGAAGGCGCTTGCGGAACTGGAAGGGGAAGGGCTTACATCGCTGGTGGTCGACCTTCGCTATAACGGCGGCGGACTTGTCGATTCCGTGGTACAGATTCTTGACGATATTCTGCCGGAAGGTCTGATCGTCTACACGGAGGATAAGAACGGACACCGCGAGGAGTACCGCTCCAGCGGAGACACGCATTTTGACTATCCGATGGCGGTGTTAATCAATCAGGACAGCGCCAGCGCTTCCGAGATTTTTGCAGGAGCCATCAAGGATTACAACTACGGAACGCTGATCGGAACGACGACATTCGGCAAGGGCATTGTGCAGAGCCTGTTCCCGTTGGAAGACGGAGACGCCATCAAGCTGACAACCGCGAAATATTTTACGCCGAACGGCAACTATATCCACGGTGTCGGAATCGATCCGGACATTGAACTGGAATATGAGTATCTCGACCCGGACGGAGAGCAGTATGAGATCCAGTACGATAATCAGGTGCAGAAGGCAATCGAAGTGCTGAGTGAGAAGACACAGAACGACTGATCGGAGTGAGGAGACGGGATGAAGCTTCGGATATACCGTGTGATAACAGGAGGACTTCTGCTTCTTTGTATGGTGATGATTTTCCGGTTTTCGGCACAGCCGGCATCAGAATCGGAGCAGGTCAGCGGTGGGGTTGCCTACCGCATTGTGGAAACATGGAGTCATCTGACAGAAACAGAATATACACAGAGCGAGATGGAAGCATATGCCGACCGGATTGATTATCCGGTGCGCAAGCTGGCGCATATGACAGAATATGGAATACTCTGTCTGCTGGCGTGCGCTTTTGTGCACGGATATTCCGGTGACTGGAAAGTGTGCGGGATTTCGGCGGCTACGATCGCGGCGCTATATGCGGCAACCGATGAGATCCACCAGCTGTTTGTCCCGGGGCGCGCTGGACGGTTCCCGGATGTGTGTATTGATACGCTGGGAGCGGTGATCTGGCTGCTGCTTTTTACAGCGCTGCGAAAATTGTGGGAAAAGATTGCGAAAAGACGGGGCTTCCAGTACAATAAGAATAGAAAAAAATGAAAGAGGTGATAACTGTGGTAGAACTTGATCAATTTAAAGTGACCCTGAACGCATACAGGGAACCGCTGCAGGAAGTGAGGGATTCACTTTGACCTGGTAAACAAAGAACAGCGGATCCAGGAGTTAGAGAGGGAGATGGAAGCAGCGGATTTCTGGAATGATCCGGAGGCCTCCCAGAAAAAAATGAAAGAGTTAAAGAGCATGAAGGACGATGTTGCCACATATGCTTCTTTGACGACACAGTTTGAAGATATTGAGACACTGATCGAGATGGGATATGAGGAGAATGACGCCACGCTGATCCCGGAGATCGAAGAAATGCTAACGGAGTTTACGGCGACGTACGATGCCATCCGCGCAAAGACGCTTCTGTCTGGCGAGTACGATGGGGACAACGCCATCGTGTCGCTTCATGCGGGCGCAGGCGGTACGGAGTCCTGCGACTGGGCGGCAATGCTTTACCGCATGTATACACGCTGGGCAGACGACAAGGGATACAGTGTGGAAGTGCTGGATTCCCTGGACGGAGAGGAGGCCGGCATCAAGTCCGTGACATTTCAGGTGAACGGAGAAAATGCCTACGGCTATCTGAAATCAGAAAAAGGGGTGCACCGTCTGGTGCGAATATCGCCGTTTAATGCGGCGGGAAAAAGACAGACCTCTTTTGTGTCCTGTGACGTCATGCCGGATATCGAGGAAGATCTGGATGTGGAGATCAATGACGACGATCTTAGGATCGATACGTACCGCTCCAGCGGTGCGGGTGGACAGCATATCAATAAGACGTCTTCCGCAATCCGTATCACGCACCTTCCGACCGGTATTGTGGTACAGTGTCAGAATGAGCGTTCCCAGTTCCAGAACAAGGACAAAGCGATGCAGATGTTAAAGGCAAAGCTGTACCTGTTAAAGCAGCAGGAGAATGCCGAGAAGGCGGCGGGAATCCGCGGTGAGGTGACGGAGATCGGGTGGGGCAACCAGATCCGCTCCTATGTCATGCAGCCGTATACGATGGTGAAGGATCACCGCACCGGTGTGGAGACCGGTAATGTGGACAGCGTGCTGGACGGGAAGCTGGATATCTTTATGAATGGATATCTGAAGTGGCTCTCCCTTGGCTGTCCGAAGGGACTTGGAGGAGACGATGAGCAGTGATGTGATCCGCACCTTAAAGTGGGTGTTTGGAAAAGGCGGTCTGATTGAGGAATATAAGCGTCAGGAACAGATGTTGGAGGAGACACCGAAGTCGGTCGCTTCCATGACGCGGATTTTTGCACCCCAGATTTCCCGTGATTTTCCGGGAATGAATCTGGAGCAGTTTGAGGCGCTCGCACAGCAGCAGCTTGTGGCGGCGCTTCAGGCAGTGTCGGCGGGGAATCTGGAAAGCGTCGCGCGCGCTTCCGATGAACTGAAGGAGCAGGTCAGCCGTCAGATTGAGGGAAACCGTGCGGCAGGAGTGCGTGAGACCTATGAGCAGATCCGCATTCATCAGACAGAGATTTCCAATTACGAAAAAAAGAACGGCACCTGTGTGATTACATTTCAGAGTGCGGTAGAGCATTACCACTACAAGGAAAAAGCGGGCAAAATTATCTGGGGATACAAGGACCGGAAGATGCAGACGAAGTACAATATGGAGCTTCTCTATGTACAGGATGCGGCGCAGCAGACAGAGGGGAATGCCTTCGGGCTGAACTGCCCGAACTGCGGGGCACCGATGAAGGGACTTGGACAGCAGATCTGTGAATACTGCGGCAGTCCGGTCGTGCCGGTAGACACCAGAGTCTGGCGGATGGTGCGTTTTTCTGAGGTGGATTATCATCATGTGTGAGATCATAACAAAAGAATAAAAACAGAACAGGAGGAATTGTTATGGGAATTATCAAGGCAATCGGTAGTGCGGTCAGCGGAGGACTGGCGGATCAGTGGCTCGAGGTGTTCGAGGCGGATGATATGGGGGAACAGACCGTCTTTACGAGTGGTGTGCTGATCCGGAGAGGACAGAATACCAAGGGGACGAACAATACGGTGAGCAATGGCTCCGTGATTCACGTGTATGACAACCAGTTTATGATGCTTGTGGATGGAGGAAAAGTAGTCGATTACACGGCAGAACCGGGATATTATAAGGTAGATAATTCTTCCCTGCCGTCCATGCTAAACGGTGAACTGGGAGAATCTGTAAAAGAGACGTTCAACCGTATCAAGTACGGCGGACAGACGCCGACGGCACAGAAAGTATATTTCCTGAATCTGCAGGAGATCAAAGGGATCAAGTTTGGAACGAGAAACCCGATCAATTACTTTGATAATTTTTATAACGCAGAGCTTTTCCTGCGCGCACACGGTAATTATTCCATCAAGATCACGAATCCGCTGCAGTTCTATGCGGAAGTGATCCCGAGAAACAAAGACCGTGTCAATTACGATGAGATCGGCGAGCAGTACCTGTCAGAGTTTTTAGAGGCACTGCAGTCGGCGATCAACCAGATGTCGGCGGACGGAACACGTATTTCCTATGTGACTTCCAAGGCGATGGAACTGGGCAAGTACATGCAGGACATTCTGGATGCTGATTGGAACCAGATGCGCGGTATGGAGATCCAGAAGGTCGGTATCGCGGGCATTTCCTATGACGAAGAGTCCCAGAAGCTGATCAACATGCGCAATGAGGGCGCAATGCTCGGAAGCGATTTCAACGTCATGCGCGGTATGGCGGTCAAGAATATTACGGAGGGTGTGCGTGACGCCGGAAGCAATGCGAACGGTGCCATGGCAGGCTTTATGGGAGTCGGCATGGGAATGAATGCCATGAACCAGACGCTGTCCGGACTTGGTGCAATGCAGACACCGGCAGACATGCAGGCGAATGCAGGAATGCAGCAGGGCGGCGCGGCACAGGCAGGACAGATGCCAGCGGCAGGCGCAGTGCCGGCAGGACAGACACCGGGGGCAGGTGCCCAGGGCGGCTGGACATGTGAGTGCGGTCACGTGAATACCGGAAAGTTCTGCAGCGAGTGCGGGAAGCCGATGCCGGTGTCCGATGAATGGACGTGCGAGTGTGGTCATGTGAACACCGGAAAGTTCTGCAGCGAGTGCGGAAAGCCAAAGCCCGTATCCGGTGAGTGGACGTGTGAGTGCGGACAGACGAATACCGGAAAGTTCTGCAGCAACTGTGGGAAAGCGAGGAACTAGCGATGGCAATTATCAGTTTTAAGTGTCCAAACTGTGGCGGAGAACTGATTTTTGACCCGGCGACACAGAAGTATAAGTGTGAATACTGTAATTCGCTGTTCACACAGGAAGAACTCGATGCGATGAAGCCGATGCAGGGTGAGGAGCCGGAAGCTGCCGCACAGGAGCGGGCAGCACAAGCGGCAGCCGGGGCAGCGGCAGGTGAGAAGGCAGAGACCGGGCAGACAGTGGGAGAGCAGGAAAGCGAACCGGAGGGCGAGGCGGTGTATTATAGCTGTCCGTCCTGCGGTGCGGAGATTGTCACGGATGCAACGACCGCGGCAACCTTCTGCTATTACTGCCATAATCCGGTCGTGCTCGGAAAACGGCTGGAAGGCAGCTATCTGCCGAATAAGATCATTCCGTTTGAGATCGGCAGAGAGGATGCAGAGAAGAAGTTTCTGGATTTTGTCAGCAAAAAGAAATATGTGCCGAAGGCATTTTTTAACAAAAAACAGATTGAGAGCATGACAGGCGTTTATTTCCCGTACTGGGTCTACGACGTGGAGCTGGAGGGAAAGATGCAGGGAGACGCGAGAAGCGTGCGCATGTGGACGACGGGCAATACCCAGTACACGGAGACCAAATATTATGCGGTGGAGCGCGAGGGCGATGTGTCGCTTCGCAATCTGACGGAGAACGCGTTGAAGAAGGCGAATGTAAAGCTTACCAGCGGTGTGATGCCGTACGCCTATGACAAGATGAAAGATTTTCACATGGGATACCTCTCCGGATTCCTTGCGGAGCGCAGAGATATTGAGCAGAATGCTGTGCAGGGCAAGATGCAGCACACCATGCGTGAGAGCGCTGAAAAGCTGATGCGCGATACCATCAGCGGTTACAACAGCGTATCGGTCAAGAATACGTTTTTTGCACCGAAGAAGGAAATCTGGTCGTATGTGCTGCTCCCGGTATGGACGATTACATATAAGGGCAGAGACGGAAAAGTATACTACTATTCCATGAACGGACAGAATGGAAATATCTGCGGTGATCTGCCAGTTGACCGCCCGAGACTTGCGCTCACCAGTATACTGATAGCGCTTGGCATTCTGGTATTCGGACTGTTAGGAGGGTATTTCTTATGGTAGAGAAGATGAAAAAATCGCTCCTGTGGTGTCTGGTATGCCTGGTGTGTCTTGTTCCGTGCAGCGGTGCGGCACTGGCGGCGGAGGCGGACGCGGCGCAGGATGCAGCGGATGGTTATGTGTACGATGCGGCAGGACTTCTGACGGCAGATGAGATTTCAGACCTGAACGATGAGATTGCCTCCTTTATGGAAGAATCCGGCTGGAATGTCTATGCGGTCACGACAGATGATGCACAGGGGAAAAGTGCGACCGCCTACGCGGATGATTTCTTTGATGAACATTCCACGGAACAGGAAGACGGTGTGGCGTTACTGATCGATATGGATAACCGCGAGATCACGATTTCCACCTGCGGCATTGCGATCCGGTATCTGACGGATTCCAGAATTGACAATATCCTGGATGCCGCGTACGCGAAGATCAGCAATGGCGATTACAATGGCTGTATGCATTCCATGCTGACCGGTGTGGAGAATTACTACGAAAAGGGCATTTCAGAGGGACAGTACAATTATGACTCCGAGACGGGGAAGATTTCCAGATACCATGTTCTGACGCTTGGGGAGATCTTCGGCGTGCTGGCGGTCGCCATCGGAGCCGGCTGCATCATTTATTTTACGATCAGCAACAGTTACAAGGTGCGCGGAAAGGGATATTATTACGCTTACCAGCAGAATTCCAAGGTCAATCTGCGCGTCAAGGAAGATCGTCTGGTGAATCAGACGACGACGCATCACAGGATCTCAACGAGCAGCGGCAGCAGTGGCGGACATTCCTCCTCGCACAGCGGAAGAAGCACGACGCACACGAGCAGCAGCGGCAGATCACACGGCGGAGGAAGCCGCAAGTTTTAAAGGGAGAATAGCTTCCATAACTAAATTTTATTACGGATATTCACAAAAGAGGTTGCCTGTGCAGCCTCTTTGTGTTATTATCTTCCTCATGAGGACAAGTGTCAGCGTGCTGCACACATTGCACTCGTGAGGGATACCAGAAGAAAGAGGATTATGAGGAACATGAAAGAGAAAGGTCAGTATTATGTATTAAAGGAAAAGGCGGTGCCGGATGTACTGCTTCGTGTCGTGGAGGCAAAGCGGCTGCTGGATTCGGGGAAGACGGACTCCGTGCAGGATGCGACAGAGCAGGTCGGGATCAGCCGGAGTTCTTTCTATAAATACAAGGATGATATTTTTCCGTTTCATGAGACAGCAAAGGGGAAGACAATCACCATGGTCATCCAGCTGGACGATGAGCCGGGGCTGCTGTCGATTGTGCTCAAGACGGTGGCAGAGTTTCACGCCAATATCCTGACGATCCACCAGAGTATTCCGATCAACGGGATCGCATCGCTGACACTCTCGGTCGATGTTCTGCCGGAGACGGGAGATGTGACACAGATGGTGGCGAGCATCGAGGAGCAGACAGGGATACATTATGTGAAGATCCTCGGAAGAGAGTAGGAACAGAATAGGATAGAAGACGAAAGTGGAGGCAGTATGATCAGAGTAGCAGTAATGGGATATGGAACCATCGGTTCCGGCGTAGTGGAAGTATTAGACATCAATAAGAACAGCATTGCAAAGCGTGCCGGAGAAGAGATTGGTGTGAAATATATTCTGGACTTAAGAGATTTTCCGGGGGATCCGATTCAGGAAAAGGTGGTACATGATTATAAGGTGATCGCAAATGACCCGGAAGTGCAGATTGTTGTTGAGACGATGGGCGGTGTGGAGCCGGCGTACACGTTCGTAAAGGCAATGCTTGAAGCGGGAAAACATGTGACGACCTCCAACAAGGCGCTCGTTGCGGCAAAGGGTGCGGAGCTGATTGCACTCGCCAAGGAGAAAAATGTCAATTTCATGTTCGAGGCGAGCGTCGGCGGCGGTATCCCGATTATCCGGCCGCTCAATTCCTGTCTGACGGCAGATGAGATCGAGGAGATCACCGGAATTGTGAACGGAACCACGAACTACATGCTGACGAAAATGACCGAGGAGGGATCGGAGTTCGACGATGTGTTAAAGGATGCGCAGGCGAAGGGTTATGCGGAGAAAGACCCGACCGCTGACATTGAAGGATACGATGCCTGCCGCAAGATCGCCATCCTGACATCCCTGGTATGCGGACAGCAGGTGGACTTTGAGGATATTCACACAGAGGGTATTACGAAGATCACAGCGACCGATATCCGGTATGCGAAGACAATGGGCAGAGCCATCAAGCTTTTAGCATCCAGCCACAAGGTGGGAGATGGATATGTGGCGATGGTAGCGCCGTTCCTTTTACCGGCGACACACCCTCTCTACAATGTCAACGATGTGTTCAATGCCATCTTTGTACACGGCAATGTGCTCGGCGATGCCATGTTTTACGGAAGCGGCGCCGGCAAGCTCCCGACGGCGAGCGCAGTTGTGGCGGATATCGTGGATATGGCGAAGCATCTGGACACCAATATCGCGGTGGAGTGGAGCTCTAAGAAACTGGAGCTGGTGGATTACCGCAACGTCGAGAACTGCTATTTTGTGCGCACGTCCGCAGATGAGAAGCGCATAGAAGAAGTCTTCGGTGAAGTGAGTTATGTAACGGCGGAAGGCGTATCCGGAGAGACCGGATTTGTGACGGCGCGCATGAGCGAAGCTGATTATGAGAAAAAGGCGGCGGAGCTTGGCAGTGTACTTCAGATGATCCGCGTGGCACAGTAAAACAGGGGATCCGATGTGAAACAGCAGGCTGATAACAGCAGAAAGTGAAGTGTGAGATGAAGTATTTGGTAATTCTTGGAGATGGCATGGCAGACCGCCCGATCGAGAGTCTGGGCGGCAGGACTCCGTTAGAGTATGCAAAGACACCGAAGATGGATGAACTGGCAGCGAAAGGTGAGATCGGCATGGTACATACGATCCCGGACGGCATGAAGCCGGGCAGCGACACTGCCAATCTCTCCGTGCTGGGATACAACCCGAGAGAATTTTATTCGGGGCGTTCTCCGCTTGAGGCACTCTCTATCGGTGTTCCAATGAAAGACACGGATGTGGCTCTGCGCTGCAACATCGTCACGCTTTCCGAGGAGGAGGACAATTACGAGGACCGCACGATCATCGACCACAGTTCGGGTGAGATCAGTACCGAGGAATGTGCAGTGCTCTTGGAGGCGGTGAAGAAGGAGCTGGAGACAGACATTTTTCACTTTTATGTGGGCACAAGCTACCGCCACTGTCTGATCTGGGAGAACGGCGAGGTGGTGGATCTGGTGCAGCCGCACGATGTGCTGGGACAGAAGATCGGAGACAAGCTTCCGGAGAACGAAGCGCTTCGCACCATGATGAAGAAAAGTTATGACATTCTGGTGAATCATCCGATCAACATCGAGCGTAAGAAAAAGGGATTAAATCCTGCGAACTCCTGCTGGTTCTGGGGCGCAGGCACAAAGCCGGCACTCTATCCGTTTACGGAGCGCACCCACAAAAAGGGCGCGATGATTTCCGCAGTCGATCTTCTGAAGGGAATTGCGGTCGGCACTTCCATGAAAGTCATCACAGTGGACGGAGCGAACGGCGGTCTGGATACGAATTATGAGGGAAAGGCAAAAGCAGCGCTGGACGTTCTGACCAGGGATGGATATGACTTTGTCTACGTGCATCTGGAAGGACCGGATGAGATGGGACACCAGGGCAGCGTTGAGAAGAAGGTAAAGGCGATCGAGCGCCTGGATGAGCGCATTATCCGGCCGATCGCCGAGGGACTTGCGGCGGCAGGAGAGGATTTCCGCATGGTGGTGCTTCCGGATCATCCGACACCGATTTCCCTGCGCACACACACGGCGGACAATGTGCCGTATCTGCTCTATGACAGCACGGCAGAGCGCAGTGAGAACTGGCATTACAATGAGCGCGAGGCGGCGCAGACAGCCAACTTTATTCCGGAAGGACATAAACTGATCGAATATCTGCTGCAGATGTAAGAAAAATCCATCTTCCTATTCAGGGTAGGAAGGTGGATTTTTTTGTGTCATAGCAAACTTCGTTCCTATGACACAAAAACGTGCCGGGCGGCTATGATCCGGATTCCCGCAGATGCTTTGACTGGGAAAAGGTGCACACCGATACCGACGTGCGAAAGAAGCTGACGGAGCTGACGCATATCCGCAGCTGCACCGCGATCACCGACGGAAATGTGGAGCTTGCAGCGGAAAACGGGATGCTCTGTGTCAGGCGGAAGGCCGGGGGCGAGGGCGTATCGCTGTACATCAATATGACGGAGGAGCAGAGGCGGCAGGAACATTGCCTGAAAGCGGACAGCAAGGTGCTTTCTGCTCACCGGGCATCGGTTCTTCCGGCAGCTGGTGATGGGAAAATGACCTGCGGCGTCTGCGTGGAGCCGGAAGGGTATCTGATTGTGAGAGAGCAGAGGGAAGCGTTGGATTGATATGGGCGGAAATTCCGCAGAAAAGAGGAAGCAGATGAAACGAAAAAAAGAGGTGGCACTGTTACTTCTGACAGCCGTCCTTGCGGCAGCAGGATGTGCGGATGAGAAGACGACGGGGGAGAATACGACGGAGAGCGGCAGCGCTGCCGCGGTATCCGGAAGCAGTGTTTTTGATGGTGAACTGGAGGAGAATGTCACGATCCGGGTATTGGAAAATGACACCGCCATTTCCAAGGGATATTTTGAGGAGCTGATTACCGCATTCAATGAGGCGTACGCCGATCAGGGAATCACGGCGGTGGATGCCAACATGGACCAGTACCTGGATCTGGCAAATGACGGACCTTATGGCTATGGACCGGATGTGTTATACCAGGCGAACGATGTCATCATGCAGTACGCCAAGGGAAAACATATCTACCCGCTTCCGGTACAGCAGCTGTCCTGCTATGAGCAGATTCCGGAGAGCGCGTGGAAGGCATATGAGACGACCGTGGACGGCACGACCTACTGCTGCGGTGTCCCGGTCAATGTGCAGGCGCCGATGCTGTACTATCGGGCGGATCTGCTGCCGGAGGACTGGCAGGAGAACTGGGATGAGGATCAGAACGGCGTGCCGGATATGGTGGAGAACTGGAACGATCTGTATGCATATTCCAAAGAACGCCATGAAGAAAATCCGGCGCAGTACGGGTATATGAAGTCGCTGTACGATGTGTATTTTTCCAGCGGATTCTTGTTTTCCTACGGCGGCTATGTGTTCGGCGAGGAGAATACGAACCCGGAGGACGTCGGATTTTCTGCCGGCGAGGCGGAAAAAGGCGCGTGGGTGCTGCAGCAGCTTGCGGGTGTGATGAACGAGGAATGTATCGACGACACGATCACAACCAACGCATACAGCAAACTGGGGGATGGCACCTATTTTGCGACGCTCTCGACACCGGATATGTACTCCACGTTCGCAGATGAACTGGAAAAAGAATATGAGGCGGAAGGTATGAACGAGGAGGAAGCCAGGGAGACAGCAAAGCAGAACCTGATCATGACGACGCTGCCGAAGCTTCCGGAGAGCGGCGACCTGTCAGAGAGTGATCCGGTACTGATTGATATGAAAGCGATGGGCGGAGTCAACGGATACGCAGTGAGCGCGTACACCAAGGCGCCGAATGCCTGCCTGGCATTTATTGATTTTGCGACAAGCTATGAGATGGTCACCAGACGGAGCGAGATGCTCGGAATTGCACCGGCGCGCGGCGATGCGGCGGAGAGTGCGGGGGACGTATCGGAGAAAATCTATGCAAATCTCGAGAACGGAAATGTGGTGCTGATGCCGTCCATCTCCGAGGTGTCGCAGATCTGGACACCGGCACAGACCTTTTTTACAGATTTAGCGAAGGACGCGTTCCGAAGCGGCAGTGAGAAAAAGTATCAGGATCTGCCTGCGCTAAAGAGCGGGCTGGAACAGGTGGATACACAGATCCATGACGCAATATATACGTTAAAGTAGCAGATATGGAGAGAACGGTATGAAGCAAAAAATAAAGCGTGCTGCTGCCTGGTTTGGTGACAGCAGCGGGAACGTAAAATTATCAATGGTCATCATGGGGGCAGGGCAGTTCCGCTATGGCGCAAAGGGAAAAGGCGTGTGCTTTTTCCTGTCGGAAGTCCTGATGATCTGCTATATGGCAATGCGTGGGTGGCGCGATCTTGCCGGTTTTTTTACACTGGGTACGACCAGAGGGGATGCATGGCTTGGCGTAGAGGGAGATAACTCGGTTGTCATGCTGCTGATGGGAATATTTGCGTGGATCATCCTGGCGGCGTTTGTGTGTATCTACTGCGGAAACGTGCGCGACACCTACCGGATGCAGAAGCGGATCGAGCAGGGACGAAGCGTGTTGTCCTTCCGCGAGGAGGCGGTACAGCTGCTCGACAAAAAGTTCTATGTCACGGTGCTCGCGCTGCCGGTCATCGGTGTATTTATCTTTCAGATCCTGCCGGTTCTGTTCATGATCCTGATTGCATTTACGAACTACGGCGGAGACATTGTACCCCCGGAACTCGTGGACTGGGTGGGACTTGCAAATTTTAAAAAACTGCTGACGCTGACGCAGTTTGCACCGACCTTTTTTAAGATTCTGGGATGGAATGTCGTGTGGGCGCTTGTCTCCACTGCACTCAATTATTTTGCCGGTCTCGGGCTGGCGCTGCTCCTGAATAAGGACTGCGTCAGGGGAAAAGTCATCTGGCGCGCGTTTCCGGTGCTGGCATACGCAATTCCGGGATTTATCACCCTGCTGGCGTTTAAGTTCATGTTTTCCTACGGCGGACCGGTCAATCAGATCATTGTGGCGCACGGGGGCAGTGCGGTCGGCTTTCTGGATCTCGATGCCAAGTGGACGGCGCGCCTGATCGGACTTCTGGTCAACTGCTGGATCAGTACACCGCAGATCATGCTGCTCGCCACAGGAATCCTGTCAAACCGGGATGCTTCCTTATATGAAGCAGCGCGCATTGACGGGGCGGGACGCATGCAGCAGTTCCGGAAACTGACGCTGCCGTTCGTACTTTTTTCGACAATGCCGGTGCTGATCGGACAGTTTATCGGAAATTTCAATAATTTCGGGATCTTTTACTTCCTGCGGGGCGGGCTGTATATGGACGGCTATTTCCTTGCGAGCGATACGGATCTTCTGATTAACTGGCTCTATAACCTGTCCATCGACAACAATTATTACTGCATCGGCGCGGCGATCAGTCTGATTATTTTCTTTATCACATCGGCAATATCACTTGTGGTTTACATAAAGTCACCGTCTTACAGGGAGGAGGATACGTTTCAATGAGCAGAAAAACAGAGAAAAAGCGGCGGATGTCCGCAGGAAGAATCCTCGATACCGGAATGACCTATCTCATATTGCTTGCAGTGGCGTTTGTATTCTTCTTTCCGTGCCTGTGGCTGATCCTTGCATCGTTTTCCAAATCGGGAACGATCTATTCGTTTGACGGTTTTTTCCCGGCCGGATACAGTCTGGCGAGTTTCAAACGGCTGTTTACGGATACGGCACTGTACAACTATCCGCGCTGGTTTGCCAATACACTTTTTGTGGCGGCAGGCAGCTGCATCCTCGGCACGTTTCTGGTGATCCTGACTGCCTATACCATGTCGCGTTTTACGTTCGCGGCGCGCAAACCGATGATGAAGATTACGATGGTGCTTGGAATGTTTCCTTCCTTTATGGGAATGATTGCGGTGTACCTTCTGATGACGCAGTTTAATCTGATCAATCATCTCTGGGGACTGATCTTAATCTACAGTGCGGGAGCGCCGATGGGCTATCTGACGCAGAAAGGCTTTTTCGATACGATTCCCAAGGCGATCGACGAGGCGGCGAGAATTGACGGAGCCACGAATTTTCAGGTTTTCATGAAAATCAATCTGCCGCTCTCCCGACCGATCATCGTCTATACCGCGCTCTCTTCTTTTACCTGGCCGTGGAGCGATTTTATCCTGCCGAAGCTTTTGCTGAAGGAAAAGAACCTGTATACGGTGGCGGTCGGTCTGATGAGCCTCGACGAGACGGAATTCGCGAGATTTGCTGCGGGAAGCGTGTTCATCGCGGTGCCGATTGTCCTGCTTTATTTTTTCCTGGTCAAGGATATGGTGAACGGCATGGCAGCAGGCGCGGTAAAAGGGTAATCCGGAATACAAAGTGGCAGCAGCCGCGGATTTGAATAAGATAGAATGAGAAAGCCGTTTCGAGGAAAAATGTGCAGACAGTTTTATTGATCGTAGCGCTCTCTATGGACGTCTTTCTGGCATCCGTGGCGTGCGGGGCGGAACAGATCCGGATCGAAAAGAAAACAGCACTCTGCATCGGCGCGGTATGCAGCGGAGTGCTGTTTTTTTCATTAGTGTGCGGAAAACTGATCGATGGAGTGGTCAGGGAAAAATATGCGGCGTATCTGTGTTTTGCGGGATTGTTTCTGGTCGGCGCTTATAAGCTGACGGAGTACGGAATCCGGGCGTATATCAGGAGACACCATTTCCTGTGCAAGCAGGTAAAAATGAAATTTTCACAGCTGAATTTTATCATCAGCATTTACAATAATCCGGCGGCGGCAGATAGGGATTGCTCTGCGACCATGTCAGTGACGGAAGGAATATGTTTCGCGCTCGCCATGTCGGTGGACGGATTTTTCGGCGGTCTGGGGGCGGCGTTTCTGGATATTTCGATTGCCGGCACGGTATGCCTGAATCTGGTATTCAGTGCACTTGCGGTGCTTGGCGGAAGCGCTGTCGGGAAATATGCGGCGGACCGGTGCAAAAGAGATTACTCCTGGATCGGCGGCGCCCTGTTTGTGGTGCTGGCATTCAGCAAAATTTTGTAGATTTATAGTAAATGTGTCAAAAAAAGCTTGCGTTTTCATTGCAGTATGGTATAATATGCCTATACATGAAGCGGTGGAAACGCACAGCTCTTGTAAAATATAATTAAATATTGTGGGATCTGAGAGTGGAGATGATTTTAATTCCTGTACACATGAGGGGTGCTTACAGGTTTTATAACGATGTCTCCTTTTTTTATGCGCTGCGCATGGGGAGCACGGGGCAGGAACGGATTTCACAATAGAGGGAAGCATAAATAAGCAATAAGGGGCAAACAAGGAGGAACATGGTATGGCAAAGTATGTGATGGCACTGGATGCAGGAACGACGAGCAACCGTTGTATTTTATTTAACGAGCAGGGAGAGATCTGTTCGATGGCACAGAAAGAGTTCCGGCAGTTTTTTCCGAATCCGGGATGGGTGGAGCACGATGCCAATGAGATCTGGTCTACAATGCTTGGCGTGGCGGTCGAGGCGATGAACATGATCCGCGCGACGGCGGCGGATATTGCGGCGATCGGTATCACCAATCAGCGTGAGACGGCGATTGTCTGGAACAAGGAGACTGGAGAACCGGTCTATAATGCGATCGTGTGGCAGTGCCGCAGAACTTCGGACATTGCGGATGCATTGAAGGCGAAGGGTCTCGAGGAGACATACCGTCAGAAGACGGGACTGATCATTGACGCGTATTTTTCTGCGACGAAGATCAAGTGGATTCTCGATAATGTTGAGGGTGCGAGAGAGCTTGCAGAGCAGGGCAAGCTGCTGTTCGGAACGGTGGAGACCTGGCTGATCTGGAAGTTCACCAAGGGTGCGGTGCATGTGACCGATTATTCCAACGCATCCCGTACGATGCTGTTCAACATCAACGATCTGTGCTGGGACAAGGAGATCCTGGAGGAGCTGGAGATTCCGGAGTGCATGCTGCCGACACCGCGTCCGTCCAGCGAAGTCTACGGCTACACAGATCCTTCGTTTTTAGGAGATGCGATCCCGATTGCGGGAGCTGCAGGCGACCAGCAGGCGGCGCTTTTCGGACAGACCTGTTTCCACGAGGGCGAGGCGAAGAATACCTATGGAACCGGATGTTTCCTTCTGATGAATACCGGAGAGAAGCCGGTATTTTCCAAGAACGGCCTGGTCACTACGATTGCGTGGGGACTCGACGGAAAGGTGAATTACGCATTGGAGGGTTCCATCTTTGTGGCGGGTGCTGCGATTCAGTGGCTGCGCGACAACATGAAGATGATTGATTCTTCCATGGATTCGGAATATATGGCGAAGAAGGTTCATGGAACACACGGCTGCTATGTGGTTCCGGCGTTTACGGGACTCGGCGCGCCGCACTGGGATCAGTATGCGCGAGGCACGATCGTGGGTCTGACGAGAGGAACGAACAAGAATCACATCATCCGCGCGACGCTGGAATCGATTGCGCTGCAGGTGTGCGATGTCATCGATGCGATGCGTGCAGATGCCGGCATTGATTTAAAGTCCCTGAAAGTCGACGGCGGTGCAAGTGCGAACAACTTCCTGATGCAGTTTCAGGCGGATATGATCAATGCGCCGGTGAAGCGTCCGCAGTGCGTCGAGACGACTGCAATGGGAGCCGCTTATCTGGCAGGTCTGGCAGTCGGATACTGGAAGGATAAGGAGGACGTGGTCAACAACCAGAAGATCGACCGCATCTTTACCCCGGAGATGGAGGAGGAAGAGCGCAAGGCAAAACGCAGGGGCTGGAATAAGGCAGTCAAGTATGCGTACGGATGGGCAAAAGACGAGCCGGAGGAAGAAGAGGAATAGTAGACGCGTTAGAAGCAAGCTTACCATATACTATAGGATGAAACGAAACCGCGCAGAGCCGGAAACGGACTCGCGCGGTTTTTCACTCCAGAGGATGCGGTGCTTCCTGCGCAGTTACCGGTATCCGGGATATTGTTGAATTTTCAGATTCATGGTAGAATGAGTTAAAATGTGATGGAAGAGTTCTATGGATCGGGCATTGTGAAAGAGGAGCAGATACAGATGGAGATTCGATTATTATACGGAAATGAGATACAGTGGGCGGTGCAGACGGCGCATGAGGTCTATGAGCAGTGTGTGCGTCCGTATACAAGAAATGCGGCGGAGGTGCAGCAGTATTATGACTATATGAATCTGCCCAATCTTTCACAGGAGATGCTGGCGGGAAGGCTGTTTTTATGGGGCGCATTTGAAAACGGGCAGATGTGCGGCGTCAGTGCCATGCAGAATGTCGGACATATCACGGCGCTGTATGTAAGACCGCAGTATTTTAGAAGACGGATCGGCAGCAATCTGGTGGATCGGATGTGCAACTTTGCGGCATCCCGATTGCAGTGCGGGCGAGTGACGGTGCAGGCTGCGCCGGCAGCAGCGAATTATTTTTATCACACGGGATTTACGCTGATTCAGGGGGCACCGGCGGGAATGTACGTGCCGTTGGAGAGAAGAATCTGGTCGGTTCCGATGACCCAGGGATACATGGGAAATATCGGGGGAAGCGGCAGTACATCCGCGCAGGGCGGTGGTGTGCCGGTGGCGCAGCCGCGGCGCACAAAGCCGGAGATCACTTATCCGAAAAAGAAGGTAAGCGCCCGGGTGGTGCTTTGGCTTACTGCGGTCACCATCGCCTTCGCAGTGGCGGTAGTGACGGGAATTACCGTATATCATATCACACAGGAGGGAATCACGGGCGGATATGAGATGCCTGATCCGGTGGGGGACGAAAATACGGAAACGGACGATGGACAGGAACTGTAGCAAAAGAGCAGGCATTTAACCGGACAAAGAAGCGCAGGACGCGAAGCGGAAGGAGACGGAAGGTGGATACGACGACAAAGGGAACCCGCACAAAATACCGTCTGGCGGAGGCGATGAAGGAATGCATGAAGACGACACCGGTCGATAACATTACCGTGACACAGCTGACGGAATTGTGCGGTGTTACAAGGCAGACATTTTATCGCAATTTTATTGACAAGTACGATCTGATCAACTGGTATTTTGATATTTTACTTCACAAGTCTTTTGAGCATATGGGGAGCGGGAAAAATATTTATGAGAGCCTCGTGAAAAAATTTATCTATATTCGGGAAGAGCGGGTCTTTTTTTCCGCCGGTTTTAAGTCTGCGGACCAGAATAATCTCAAAGATCATGATTTCAGGCTGATTCTGGCGTTTTACGAGGATCTGATCCGACAGAAAACAGGGAAAATGCCCGATGAGGAGATTGGATTTTTACTCGAGATGTACTGCCAGAGTTCCGTGTATATGACAGTGAAATGGGTGACGGAGGGGACGAAGATGCCGCCGGAGCGCTTAGCAGAGCTTATGGTGAAGGCGATGCCCGAGAAAATAAGCGAGTTGTTTGAACAATTAGAAATATTGTATTGATAATAGAGGATTTTGAAATAGAAATTGTGATAAATAGTTACACTTCCCGGATTCTGTCACTTCCCTTTTGTACATTGTGTTGTTAAAATACGATCAAAGATCATTATGTATAGGAAAGGGGAACAAAAAATGGCAAACAGAATTATGTTGAATCAGACATCCTATCATGGGGCGGGAGCGATTGCGGAGATCGTGAATGAGGCGAAAGCGCACGACTACAAAAAGGCATTTGTCTGCTCAGACCCGGATCTGATTAAGTTTCAGGTATCCACAAAGGTAACGGATCTGCTGGATCAGGCAGGGCTTTCCTACGAGATTTATTCCAACATCAAGGCAAATCCTACGATTGAGAACGTGCAGACCGGTGTGGCTGCGTTCAAAAAATCCGGAGCGGACTATATCATTGCAATCGGCGGCGGATCTTCTATGGATACGGCAAAAGCGATCGGCATCATCATCGCAAATCCGGAATTTGAGGACGTCAGAAGCCTGGAGGGCGTTGCGCCGACCAGGAAGCCGTGTGTGCCGATCATTGCTGTGCCGACAACCGCAGGTACCGCTGCAGAGGTTACGATCAACTATGTTATCACGGATGTTGAGAGAAAGAGAAAGTTTGTATGCGTAGATCCGCATGATATGCCGATCATTGCTGTGGTAGATCCGGAAATGATGTCCTCCATGCCGAAGGGACTGACGGCATCGACCGGAATGGATGCGCTGACACATGCCATCGAGGGTTACACGACGAAGGCGGCATGGGAGATGACAGATATGTTCCATTTAAAGGCCATCGAGATTATTTCAAAATCTTTGCGCGGCGCGGTGGCAAACACGCCGGAAGGGCGCGAGGGTATGGCACTCGGACAGTATATCGCAGGTATGGGATTTTCCAATGTCGGTCTTGGAATTGCCCACTCCATGGCACATACATTAGGTGCGGTTTATGATACGCCGCACGGTGTGGCATGTGCGATGATGCTTCCGATTGTGATGGAGTATAATGCAGACTGCACAGGCGAGAAGTACCGTGAAATTGCACGGGCGATGGGCGTAGAAGGTGTGGATGCCATGTCCCAGGAAGAGTACCGGAAAGCCGCTGTTGCAGCAGTCAGAAAGCTCTCAGAGGATGTGGGAATTCCGTCAAAACTGGAAGCTATCAAAGAGTCAGATCTTGATTTCCTTGCAGAGTCCGCGCATGCGGATGCCTGCGCACCGGGCAATCCGAAGGATGCATCGGTGGAGGATTTAAAAGAGCTGTTCCGCAAGATTATGTAATCCATCTTACATGAACGCAATTAAGAAGTCAGGTTAGGACAGATCCCTTCTTTGCCGGATTGCCGGCGGAGAGGGGATTTTTTTTGTTTCATAGGAAATACCGTGATATATTAATATGTGAAAGCAGAACATTCCTATGAAATAAAAAACGCTCCGCGAGGATGCGCAGCTCGCGGTAAAGAAAATATCGCTTTGCGAACCGCTCGCGCGCGGAGAATCTCGCAAGCGAGATTCTTTTTGCATACCGTTTGAGTGCGCCGGTGCGTGTCAGAAACAGGTGAGAAAAGTCGTGGCGGGAAGCTGCCAGGTATGATAGTATAAAAGAGAAAGAAGAAAATGAGGAGTGGTGGTAAAAATGAAAATCAGACAGTTGTATGCGTATGAACTCCGACCGGCGGCAGCGCTGGTGATGGAGACATACAGCAGGATGGAGCAGCCGTATGTGGCGAATCCAAAAGAGATAGAGGATTTCAAACGCTATGCAGATGAAGACCATCTATGGGTGGAATCATGTAAAAATAAGCTCTTTTTATTTGGAGCGTTTGATGATAATGACCAGATGTGCGCCGTCGGTGCGATCGATGCGGCGGGTGCGGTCACGCTTCTCTACGCAGGGCTGAATTTCCAGCATCGGGGACTGGAAGCGGAAGTGCTGCGCGAGATGGAGGAGTTTGCGACTGTCGGGCGCAGTATTGCAAGAGAAGAGATAAAGATTCCAGGAAAGTGGATGCAGTATACAGCGACAGCGGGTGCGCCGGAGCAATCGTCTGTGACAGGGCAGCAGACCGCGCCGGGGCAGCAGTCGTTTGCGGCAGGGCAGCAGCCTACGCCGGAGCAGTCGTTTGCGACAGAGCAGCAGACCGCGCCGGGGCAGCAGTCGTCTGTGACAGGACAGCAGACCGCGCCGGGGCAGTCGTCTGTGACAGGACAGCAGCCTACGCCGGAGCCGCAGGCGTACCGGAATCAGAACACAGGCTACGGACAGGACTATGGTCAGCAGCAATATCAGAACACAGGGTATGGACAGGGCTACGGTCAGCAGCAGAATCAGAATATGGGCTACGGACAGAGCTACGGTCAGCAGTCCTATCAGAACACAGGATATGGACAGGGGTACGGAGAGAGTTACGGTCAGCAGACAGCACCTCCCCAAAAGAGCCGTGCTCTGCTGTGGATTGTGCTGGCGGTCATAGCTGGTGCCGTGCTGCTTGTGACCGTGCCGGCGTTCATTCTTTTTCACGCGGTCAATCGTACCGTGCAGGATACGTTGACGTGGAATGAGCCGTCTGCAGAGGCGGACAGAGACGGGGAAGATGGCAGCTATACGGAGGACGATACGGCGGTAGAAGACACCGAGGAGGAACGTGAGGTATTAGAACTGCCGGATTCTCTGGGAAAGGATTTTTTTGTCACACAGGATGACATTTATGTGGCAGATCAGCTTTCCTATACGGTTACCGCACAGCATATTGAGGTACCGAATCAGCGGAAAGACGGATTTGAGGAGTACGATGTTTCTTATCCGGTTGTTAGCTATGCGGATGGAAGAGATGCGACCGGGGTGAATGAGATTCTGCGGAATGCCGCCTGTGCGCAGATGGATACCATGTATCCGGAGCCGCAGCCGGAATATCTGTACCTGGATGAAGACTACCCGTATCTGGCATGCTATGTGGACTATGAGATCACGTATATGAGTGATGAGATTCTGTGCGTGGCATTTCAGGATCACTATTTTAACGGAAGTATGTGGGGCGAGTTTTGTGACCTGCGCACAAGAGTCATCAATCTTGCCACGGCAGAGCGATATGAGGTTGAGGACGTACTGCGTTCGGATGATACATTTGCGGAGGCTTATTATGAAAAAATCTGTGAGAAGTCGGATTCTTTCAACGATGCGCCCGCATTTACCGCCCAGATGGCGGGACAGACGATGGACGGGGAGATTCTGGACGGGAGATATTACAGCAACTATGTCCTCTGCAAAAATGATATTTATGTGAATCTTACCTATCATTATTACGATGAAGGACTGATTATGCACGGCTGGGATTCCACGCAGTGGACGATGGAGGAACTGGAACCGTACCGGACGGATAGCGATCTGTGGGAGAAATATTTGAAGTGATTTTACGAAAGTGGAAACAAAATTGTTTCCACTTTTGTTATTTTATTTTTTGTAGAAAAGAGATACTATATATGTAAGATACTATATATTTCAAAGGCGAATACAAGCGTGAAAGAGAATGAAAGATTCTGCACATTATATAGTATGAGAAACGGGTGGATTTGATATACTGTGTGGATTTTTACATAGTAAGTGGACGAAGGAGAATGTGAAATGAAGGGAAATAATTTAAAAAAAGTAATTGCTACCATAGTAATGGCATGCTTGCTGCTTACCATGGTTGGAGTAAGCAGCAAGGAGATTGTACCCTACTGGTCTTCAGAAGAGAATATTGAAATTTTATAGTAAAGAAATATTGTAATTTTTTTTCAGATCATTTTTCAGACCGGATGCATTGTAGATGTCCTCCATAAGGAGGGCATTGTAATAGGCATAGTGTGCAAATTCCTTTGCGGAATTTGTGAGACCAAGTGATCCTAATGCCTGACAGTAGTGTGAAAAAATGTTCCCTGTAAAATACATTGAACTTATAGCATCGGAAAAAAGCGGGACTAACGCAACGATTTCCGAAAGACGATTTTCTGTATAAAGAAATCTTATAAGCATTCCCAAGGTTACGGGGAAGGAACGCTTTTTCTCGAGAACATCCAACGGAACATGGCTGGTATATTCCAGAAGCTTATAAAAACAGTAAATGCCATGTGTAGGATTTATAGTTGCATAAGTGCGGCAGATATTGTTTAAAATGGTAAGTTCTATCCACGATAATCGATAGTCAAGAATTTCATCAAATTGAAAGCCGGGCAAAGTCATAAAAAGAGCATTTTTTAACCCCTTTAATTTTTGATTATTGTCGGGTTCGCAGATGGCTGATTTGTAAGCAGCAAATTGTAAATAGCAGATATCTTTGGAGGTGCATAGCATCTCCATTTTTTTTACAAGATCAAGCTGTAAGGTTTTATGGTTCATACGAGTTTTTGCTAAACGAAACAGCAGTTCCTGCAGTTTGTTCTCTTTTTCACTCCCGTAAAATGTAAAAACAAGATCCGAAATACCTAGGCGCTGGAGCAAAGTCTGAGCAAGAATGATATCAGGCTGCTGTGTTTCGTTTTCGATTTTTGAAAGCTTGGATTTGCTGCATAATCCCCAACAAAGCGCCGATTGAGATAATTTTTGCTCTTTGCGTAGAGAGCGGATCAGGCCACCCAGCGTGAAAACCTTGTGAGAAAAAAAGTCATAGGTGCCATCTCCCATAGAAGAGACATCCCTAGGAACCTTGGGGGAAAACGATATAAGCGGAATATCGGAAAATATGTTTAAGTCTTCAGCCAAAGTGGTAGAAAGGTGGTTGGAAACATAATTTTTACAGATGGTGGCATAACAGCTGTTAATGGAATGGGCAGAGAAAAAGGCAGTTTTAAATAAGGTCAGAAAACGATCCTGTTGTCCCGTATAGTAGCATCCGAGTGCGGTTAAAAACGTCAGCTCATGCATAAGCCCGTCGTCAAGATTTGAAATCATTTGATGGCGGTAGAAGTTCGACAGTTCAAGTGCAGACTTATAATCACAGACAGTCAGCAGATATTTGGTATATACCACCGCATTTTCCGCAAGTAAACGATCCCGTTCAAGAAAAGAAAGCGAACGGGCAGAGAGATAGGAAGAAATCTGCTGGCAGACATGATGAGCAGTAGCTGTATCACCAATGTACAGTGCTTCCTGCGCAAGATATATAAATAGTTCTATTTCGACAGAAGACAAAAACAGAGAATGGATCGCTGCATTGTCGATATCAGATCTTGTGATTTTTAAAGCAAAGCGAACCAGCTCATAAGTATGAGCGTGATTTGCATGACCAGAACGTAATTGCAGCTTGCAGTGAAGCAGAAGCCATTCCTGATAGTAAAATTTATTGTCTGCCCAATTCAGCATTTCAATGTGATCCAATAACTGGCAGGCGGGCGTGAGTTGCCAGGAATCCAGATAAAAGCGTACTTTCTTCAAGGCGTAAAAGCAGTCAAAGTCTGCGCGCGTCGAGAAAGTAGGATAAGCTTCACAAAAGATACCAGCATGTGCCATTAAAGTCTGAAAAGTGGCAGGGCTGACACCGGCAGAGCCGTTCTCAATGCGGGACAGAGAGAGGGTAGAACAGACTCCATCGGATAATTGTTCCTGGGTTAGACCCGCATTAAGGCGGGCTTGTCTAATAATAGAACCGGCATGTTGTACACTCATAGAAAATAGCTCCTTTATATGAAACTACAAACAGTATAAAACGGATATAGGGAAAATGCAAGGTTTTGAAAAACATACATAAATGTCGGAAAAGTTTCCATTTATGAAATTATAACATAAGAAAACTTTTATTATAATTGATTTGTAGTTACAAATGATTATCTCAAGTACAAAGGAGAATATATGAAATTATCAAAGTACAATTTTTTCTATGAATATAAAAAAGACCCAAATAAATATGTGGCATACAATAGCTTTAGCAATTCACTTGCACTTTTAGAAAGACAAAAATACATTCAGCTTCAAGAGTTTGCAAGTGGAAAGATTGAGGGATTGGACAATACATTTGAGCAGGAACTCATGAAAGGAAATTTTTTAATCGGCGATGAGATAAACGAATTAGAAATATTAGAGCATAGGATGAATAAATCGAGATATGGATCTGGCATTTTGGGTTTAACAATTGCACCGACTTTAAACTGTAATTTTAGATGCATCTATTGTTATGAAAAAGGGCGCTATAAAAATAGTAAAATGGATGAAGAGACGGAGGAAGCAATTGTAGAATTCGTATGCAGATATATTCCTAAAATAACGGGGATTGCAGTCTCGTGGTATGGAGGAGAACCTTTGTTGGCCTTTGATGTAATCGAACGATTGTCTGAAAGATTAATAAAAATTGCTAGAGAACATAAATTATGGTATAGCGCGGGAATGGTTACAAATGGTTATCTTTTGACGAAAGGAAAGGCTCAGCGTATGGCTGAACTGGGGGTAAAAAACATTCAGATAACTATTGATGGAAATAAGAAAACACATAATCAGAAGCGACCACTTGTTGATGGAACTGGTACCTACAGCAGAATTTTTGAAAATCTGGAAGAAGTAAATGGTATATTGGAAAGTGTTGCGATAAGGGTGAATACCGATAAAAATAATCCGTATGCCATCACTTCGGTTTGTGAGGAAATTAAAAAGAGAAAGCTGGTAAATGTAGTGGCGTATCCTGCACCGATCAGGGGAACAGAGGATTGCTATAATATAGATTCATGTATTGGGAAAACAGAGTTTTTTAATTTGGAGTATGAAGTTTTAAAAACGTTTCCTAAGAAAGAATATATAAGATATATACAGCAAAAATATCCAATATTATCAGGAAATTCCTGTGGAGCGGATAGTGATCTGGCATTCGTGATTGATGCAGACGGTAATTTATATAAATGCTGGTCTGATATAGGGAATGATTCCGTGAGATTTGGAAACATCAAAACAGGTGAATGGAATGTTCAGAATGAGATTATATACATTAAAGATAAACCGATGGATAGAGATATATGCAGGGAATGTAGATTGTTGCCCATATGTCTCGGAGGATGTCCCTATGAAGTAAGACAGGGGGTACAGGATAAATGCATTTATTCGGAGAAGTTGCTTGGAAATTATCTGCAAGATATTGCCTGTGAAATGGAAAGGGCTTCATCTTGATAAAAACAAAAGAAAGGAGTGCATGTGAATGGAGTATTTGATTTTGGGAAATGGTGCTGGTATGGCGGAATATAGTACACCGTTATGTCTGGCATATAACAATTGCCCGGGGAATGGCTGCCCGTATATGTGTTACACAAATTGTCCAACCTATACAATAGGGTGTGCAAAGCCGGGAACAGCTGGAATGAATCCGATGTCACTTGGTACGCAGAACTAGAAGAATAAAGGTAAGGTGTGGCAGCACACCTTACCTTTATGATAAAGACGGAGAAAAGTATGTTGAAATATGAGATAGTATCGATTCTTAGAAATAAGGCAGCCTATATTTTTCTGTTGGTTGTTCTGCTTTTTGGGTTAAAAGCTACGGTGGAACTGCAAAGATCGATTACATCCAGTCAGGACACGAACTATATAAAGCGGGAACTGCAATATGAACTTGTGATGCATCGGCAGCTGTTAGAATCGGAGCTTGCTACTGCGCGCAGAGATGCAGGAGATGCAGAACGGCGAAAATTTAATACAAATGCAATACAATTTCGTAAATGGAGAATAGAAGAATTACAGGAACTTATTGCATTGCTTGAGGTGGGTGGGACAGAGTCACAGCAGTTCCAGAAGGAATATAAGGCATATGGGGTGATATGCAGTATTGTATCATACCAGATGTTTGTTTATCCAGAGCGTGGATGCAGCCCTGTTGAAGTACGTTGTGCAGATATGTTTCAGAAATGGGGCAGGCAGCTGGGACTTTATGACCTTCCGTTTGACATTTCTTCTATGACTGCGAATCCATATGTATCATCCGAACTGATGGAAGCTTCTGTTGCAGCGTATGAGAATAATATGAGCCGTCTGGAACATTTATTAAATGATTATGATAAAAAAAGTCTGGGATTGGATTCGGGATCGCCCTATGCTTTTTTGGAGATTCTATTTTGTGAAAATGCGTATGTACCTACAATATTAGATATTTGCATCCTGTTATTTTCCTTTGGCTATATTATGGAGGGAAAAAATGACCACAGGTATGAATTTATGACAGTGCAGCCATGCAGTGAGTGGAAGAAATACAGGCATTATGTGACATCCTTTTTCCTGGCGGCAGGAGTTGTGTGTGTGATTGGAATAGGTGTGTGGTTTTTGTATTGGGGAATGCGATACGGCTTTAATGGGATTGACAGCCATATGTTTGTGGATGCTAAAACCTATAAGGGGTTTTATTCATACGAGCATTTGGAAGATTACTCCTATGAGGGGCTAGCCCGCATGTATGCGGATTATAAGTATACAGACGGAGGAAGAGGAGTCATGTTGTATACAACTTATCCGTTGGGATCACTTCCGTTATATCGTTTCTTGCTATATATGTGTATACTTGCAGTATTAAAAGTTTTGTTTTTTGCAATGCTTGGAAGCGGGATTCGAGTGCTGATACAGCATTCACAGGGCGGAACTTTCGTGGTGGCAGCAGCAACCGTACTTACAGGATACAGTCAGTTGACAGGCTGGGGAAAACCATATAATCCGTTTGCGATTGGATCCTGCTGGAATGTGACGCTGGGATCAGAAAGGATCACATGGCTATATGCGGTATTGGAATTAACATTCAGCTGTATTTTGATTATGATAATAACGTGTACTGTATCCGGGAAAAAAGACAGAATATAGGGGAGAGCGGAATGAAGGTTTTACAGGTTGAGGATATTGAAAAGTCTAAGAAAAGAAAAAAGATTCTGAAGGGATTAAGTTTTTCCGTGGGCGAACGGGAGATTGTAGGACTTTTAGGACCAAATGGGAGCGGAAAATCGACTACAATAAAATGCATCAGTGGATTATACAGGACAGATAGAGGGAGAATCAGAATCTGTGGGAATGACATCAAAAGCAACCGCTTAGAAGCATTAAAACAGATTGGAATTGCCATGGAAGTCCCCGCTCTTTATCCGGAATTAAGTGGTATACAGAATTTGCGGATGGCAGCAACAGCCAGAAAGGTACCCAAAGAGCGGGTGGAGGAACTTGCCGTTTTCACAGATCTGGGGGACAGACTTTTGGATCGCACCGGAACTTATTCCATGGGAATGAAAATGCGACTGAATCTGGCAATAGCGATTGTGGATCAACCCAAACTGGTAATTCTGGACGAGCCGACCAATGGCCTTGACCCGGAAGCAGTTTTTCGTCTGCGACGGGAAATCGAGGAGATTCGCCAGAGGGGGAGCGCTGTTTTGATCTCTTCCCATCAACTTTCGGAAATGGAAAAGATTGCAGATCGAATCGTTGCTATTGACGATGGCATTGTTTGTTTTGATGGAAAGCTTGATGATCTTTCAGGCAGGTTTGAAAATCTTGAAGAATTTTACAAAAATTTGTATGGAGCAGATAAGAATGAAAGCATTTTTGCAAAATGAAATACAGCTTTTCTTTAGCCGGAAAAATTACTTGGTCTGGATAGTAGGGGCGCTGGCGGTTGTTTTTGCATATAGATTTTACTATGTTACACAGTATGAGAATTATGCGCAGACAGTGTTGGAAGAACTGGAAGAAAATGCAAAAGATATTACGATCTGGGAATCTGAGTATCAGAGGCAGTGCATGGAACTATGGGGGGACAATAGTGCAGAAAAATTTGCACATGCCAGTTTATTGCTAAATGCATGGAAACAGTACGAACAGACCAATATTCGGTTGCGTTATTATTGGGAACAGGCTTGGGATGAGAATGGAATTCGCAGGACGGTGCTGGAGGAAGACGAAAATTTAATAGCGATTGAGGAACTGGGAGAAGAAGTGGAGTATACGGGCATATTCAGAGGGAGTGTTGCTGATTGGAGAGCACGTATGCTGTTACATAAAGCATATCAGCAGAGCGGAACAGAGGAACCGGTCTGTCCGGTTGTGCCTCAGGCTGCATGGTTATGGAAAGAGGCTTTTTCTGGAAACAGTGTATTATTTTTGATTTTTACAGTTTTGATTATTTTGCTGCATTTTGATGCGTGGGCGAATGAATTTGAATATGCAACTTGTTACAGACTATACATCCTGCCAATAAAAAAGGAATGGTTGTATCTGGAACGATTTTTTGTACGTGTACTGGTGAGTGTCGTATGTGTTGGCAGTGCGGCAGGCATATTATTTCTGCTTGGAACAGCACGATATGGAACCGGAGGACAGATGCTTCTGGTGATTTCTGAACAAGGGACGCAGACGGTGATATCGATATGGAGTCTTGTGCGAGAAGAAATATTAGGAATGCTTCTGTATATAGTTTTTCTGACGGCTGCAGTTCTGCTCATTTCTTTTATTGTAAAAACGAAAATGAACGCATTGATGATATGTGCAGCTTTTTGTATGACAGGGATTGTTCAAACGACAGCCTCAGATGGAACCGGTAAAGGCATCGTGGAATGGCTGCCACAGCTTTCTGCCTTAACGTTGCTTATGCTGTTGGCAGGCTGTATTCTGATCCGTATAAGAGAGGACTAGATGATGACGGGGTTTCATGAATTGGTATATCCTGAACTTGAAAAAAAGCAGTTGACGGGATATATCATAATAAGCACTAGCTCTGGAGTAGTGGGAATTTGTTTAACTTATCTTGCGGGACATTTCCTGGATCTGATTATAGCTTCATGCCAAGAGAGGGAATGGGTGGAATATATTGTGGTGTATGTGGGGTTGAATATAATAAATAGGATATGCTACATACGAATGGAATATCAGCGGGTGTCTATTGAGGGAAAATTAAGTTATGGCATGACACGGAAAGTGCTGAAAATAGTATATAATACTTCGTATTTAAACTATTGCAAGGAAAATCCGGCAGCAATAAGCCAGAAGATTAATAATGATACTGGGATAATAGCATCATTTTATGTATCTTTTTTTAAAAATATAATTGTTCAGACGGTTTCTACAATTGTGTATCTTTTGGTGCTGATAAAAAACTCCTTGTTAATAGGGAGTCTTGTTATATTGATGATGATTGCATACACGGGCGTTTATTTAATTTCAAAAAAGCTGATATACCGGACAGAAAAGGAGGTTATTGAACAAAAAACAAATTATGCTACAACATTGTTTGAGCTAATTGAAAAGTCGGTATCTATTCGTATGAATGGGATGAGTCAATATCATTTCGGATGTATGGAGAATGACTATCAGAATTTGTTGCGCGTTTTAAAAAAACAAATTGGAGCATACAGCATATATAATGTTCTAAAAGATATATTGATATTGATATTTCAGACCGCATTATTTTTAGCAGGCGGCAGAATGATTCGAATGGATAGTATGTCTGTAGGAACATTGGTTGTTATGCTAAATTATTTTGTATATGTATTGGGGTGTATGGAATTTTTCTTGAATATAGGAAGTTCTTATCAGACGGTAAAGGCAAGCGAAGAACGATTAAAAAAATATTTAGTATTAGATGAAATTCCGACAGGAAAAGAAAGGCAAAGGATAATTGAGAAAATAGAATTAAAAAATTTGGAATTTGCTTATCCTGGACAAAATAGACTTTTTGACATTACAACGGAATTTTGCATGGGAAAGATATATTGGATCAGAGGTAGAAATGGGGTGGGAAAATCATCTCTTGTTAATATAATGCTTGGAATTTATGGAACCTCGTATACGGGGCAAGTGATATATAATGGCTACAGACTGGGTGAATTGGATTATAAGTGGTTTATTAACAACAATACGGCTGTTATAGAGCAGGATCCATATATATTTGATGGAACAATTCAAGAGAATATATGTTTGAAGGGGAATCGGATAGATATGGATGAATTGAAAGCATTAGTGAGCCAAATGAAATTGGATTCGCTGATGAAGTTTGTAGATATGGATAGTACAAAGCATAGAGAGAATAAGATATATTCAGGGGGAGAAAAGCAAAAGATAGCAATTGTCAGAACATTGTTATCGGATTCATGCATATGGATTTTAGATGAACCGACAGCAAACCTTGATGAAGAAAGTAAAATTATCTTCTATAAGGAGTTAGAGCAACGAAAAAAGGAACACATTATATTGCTGATTTCGCATGAAACGCCATTGTGTCGGTGGGATCATATTGTTGATATAGGACGATGAACGTCCAATTTGTCCATAATGTATAATTTTTATACATCACAGTGTAAAAATTATACATTATTTGGTTCCGGAAAAAGGTTGAAAAATATCCTGTGATATGATAAACTTTTTACAATTTAGGAAAAAGGCATAGCACTGCCCATAATGGCACGAAGACGATGCATCACACACCGTGTGCATGTGCGTTCTGGAAAAAAGAAGAAAAACGGAAACGTTTTTTTTTTTGGGAAAAAAGTGAAAGGACAGGGAGACGAATGAAAGCTTTTTTGATACTCGAAGATGGGAATGTATTTACAGGAACCAGCATTGGTTCCACCAGAGAGGTCATCAGTGAGATCGTGTTTAACACATCGATGACCGGTTATCTGGAGGTTCTGACCGATCCGTCCTATGCGGGACAGGCAGTTGTGATGACCTATCCGCTGATTGGAAATTACGGAATCACGCCGGATATGGAGTCGGGACGGCCGTGGCCGGACGGTTATATCGTGAGGGAACTGTCCAGAATGCCGAGCAATTTCCGGTGCGAGGGGACGATTCAGGATTTTCTCGCAAAATACGATATTCCGGGAATTGCCGGAATTGATACGCGTGCGCTTACCAAGATCCTTCGTGAGAAGGGAACGATGAACGGTATGATCACGACGAATGAGAACTATAATATAGAAGAAATCATTCCTAAATTAAAAGCATACACGACAGGCAACGTGGTAGATAAAGTTACCTGTACGGAAAAACGAGTATTAAAAAAGCAGGGAAATGCCCCTGAGACGAAAAAAGTGGCGCTTCTTGACCTTGGAGCAAAGCGCAATATTGCCCAGTCCTTACGAGAGAGAGGCTGTGAGGTGACGGTATACCCGGCCCATACTTCTGCGGAGGAGATTCTGGCGGCGAACCCGGACGGCATTATGTTAAGCAACGGACCGGGAGACCCGAAAGAGTGCAAGGAGATCATTGCAGAGATCCGCAAGCTGTATGAATCCGATACGCCGATTTTTGCAATCTGCCTGGGACATCAGCTCATGGCGCTTGCAACGGGGGCTGACACGCACAAGATGAAGTACGGACACCGCGGAGGCAATCATCCGGTCAAGGATCTGGCGACGAACCGCGTCTACATTTCTTCACAGAATCACGGCTATGTGGTAGACACCGATACTCTGGACCCGAAGGTGGCGACACCGGCGTTTGTCAATGTCAACGACGGAACGAACGAGGGACTTTCCTATGTCGGCAAGAACATTTTCACGGTGCAGTTCCATCCGGAAGCGTGTCCGGGACCGCAGGATTCTGCATATCTGTTTGACAGATTTATCAACATGATGGGAGGAGCGAAATAATGCCAAGAAATCAGGAGATTAAGAAGGTACTTGTAATCGGTTCCGGTCCGATCGTCATCGGACAGGCAGCGGAGTTCGACTATGCAGGAACACAGGCATGCCGTTCCCTGAAGGAAGAGGGCGTGGAAGTCGTTCTGGTCAATTCCAACCCGGCGACCATCATGACGGATAAAGACATCGCAGACCAGGTTTACATCGAGCCGCTCACCGTGCCGGTGTTAGAGCAGATCATTGCAAAAGAAAAACCGGATTCTATCCTCCCGACCCTTGGCGGACAGGCCGGATTAAACCTCGGCATGGAGCTTTCCGAGAAAGAAATTCTGGATAAGTACGGTGTGAAGCTGATCGGTACGACTGCAGAGACCATTTTCAAGGCGGAAGACCGTCAGGCATTCAAAGACACGATGGAGAAGATCGGAGAGCCTTGTGCGGCATCCGAGGTTGTGCACAATGTGCAGGATGGTATTAAGTTTACGAATACCATCGGTTATCCGGTTGTGCTCCGCCCGGCGTATACGCTTGGCGGAAGCGGCGGCGGTATTGCACACGACGAGACCGAGCTGATCGAGATTCTGACAAACGGACTCCGCTTAAGCCGTGTCGGAGAGGTGCTCGTGGAGCGCTGCATCGCAGGCTGGAAAGAGATCGAGTATGAGGTAATGCGTGATGCGAATGGCAACTGCATCACGGTATGTAACATGGAGAACATTGATCCGGTCGGCGTGCATACCGGCGATTCCATCGTAGTCGCACCGTCACAGACGCTGGGCGACAAGGAATATCAGATGCTCCGTACCTCTGCTTTAAATATTATATCTGAATTAAATATCACGGGCGGATGTAACGTGCAGTATGCACTCAATCCGGAGAGCTTTGAGTATTGCGTCATCGAGGTAAACCCGCGTGTGTCCCGTTCCTCCGCGCTTGCATCCAAGGCGACCGGTTATCCGATTGCAAAAGTTGCTGCAAAGATCGCGCTTGGCTATACGCTTGACGAGATCAAGAACGCCATCACCGGAAAAACCTACGCAAGCTTTGAGCCGATGCTTGACTACTGCGTTGTCAAGATTCCGAGACTGCCGTTCGATAAATTCATTACCGCAAAACGTACACTGACCACACAGATGAAGGCAACCGGAGAGGTTATGAGTATCTGCAATAACTTCGAGGGAGCCTTGATGAAGGCGATCCGTTCCTTAGAGCAGCATGTGGACAGCCTGATGTCCTATGATTTTACCGGACTTTCCAGAGAGGAACTGGTAAAACAGCTTCACGTTGTGGATGACCGGAGAATCTGGGTGATCGCAGAGGCACTGCGCCGCGGTATGGATTACGATGTGATTCACGACATCACCAAGATTGATAAGTGGTTCATCGATAAGCTGGCAATCCTGGTTGAGATGGAGCAGAAGTTAAAGAGCGAGCCGCTTACGGTAGAACTGTTAAAAGAGGCAAAACGAATCGAGTTCCCGGATAAGGTGATCGCAGAACTGACCGGAAAGACCGAGACAGAGATCCATGATATGCGCTACGCAAACGGTATTGTGGCAGCATACAAGATGGTAGATACCTGTGCGGCGGAGTTCGAGGCGACCACACCGTACTACTATTCCGTATTCGGCAGCGAGAATGAGGCGGAAGAGACGCACCCGAACAAGAAGGTGCTGGTACTTGGTTCCGGACCGATCCGTATCGGACAGGGAATTGAGTTTGATTACTGCTCTGTACATTGTACCTGGGCATTCGCAAAAGAAGGCTGGGAGACCGTCATCGTCAACAACAACCCGGAGACCGTATCAACAGACTTTGATATTGCGGATAAGCTGTACTTTGAGCCATTGACGCCGGAGGATGTGGAAGCCATCGTAAAACTTGAGAAGCCGGACGGTGCGGTGGTGCAGTTTGGTGGACAGACTGCGATCAAGCTGACGGAGAGCCTGATGAAGATGGGTGTGAAGATCCTCGGAACCAAGGCGGAGGACGTCGACGCTGCGGAGGATCGTGAGCTTTTCGATGAGATTCTCGAGAAGACCAAAATTCCGAGAGCAGCAGGCGGAACGGTATTTACCGCGGAGGAAGCGAAGGAAGTGGCGAACCGTCTGGGCTATCCGGTGCTTGTGCGCCCGTCCTATGTACTCGGCGGACAGGGCATGAAGATTGCATTTAACGATGACGAGATCGAGGAATTCATCGGCATCATCAACCGGATTGCACAGGATCACCCGATCCTTGTTGATAAATATCTGCAGGGCAAGGAGATCGAGGTCGACGCTGTGTGTGATGGAACGGACATCCTGATTCCGGGTATCATGGAGCATATCGAGAGAACCGGTGTCCATTCGGGAGACAGTATTTCCGTCTATCCGGCACCGACGATCAGCGATCATGTAAAAGAGACGATCGTGGAATATACGAAGCGCCTGGCACAGGCACTGCATGTCATCGGACTGATCAACATCCAGTTTATTGCGATGAATGAAGAGGTCTATGTTATCGAGGTAAACCCGAGATCTTCAAGAACCGTGCCGTACATCAGCAAAGTGACCGGTATTCCGATTGTCGATCTCGCAACGAAGGTCATTATCGGAAACACAATCCGCGGACTTGGCTATGAGCCGGGACTTGCACCGACGGCTGATTACATTGCCATCAAGATGCCGGTATTCTCGTTTGAGAAGCTGCGCGGAGCGGAGATTTCCCTTGGACCGGAGATGAAGTCCACAGGTGAGTGCCTTGGTATTGCAAAGACATTCAACGAGGCATTATATAAGGCTTTCCTTGGTGCCGGTGTGACACTGCCAAAATATAAGCAGATGATTATGACGGTAAAGGATGCGGACAAGCCGGAGGCCGTTGGCGTTGCAAAGCGTTTTGAAGCGCTCGGCTACAAGATTTACGCGACCAGAAGCACCGCGAAATATTTGCAGGAGCATGGGGTGAATGCGCTGCGTGTCAATAAGATTACACAGGAATCCCCGAATGTCATGGATCTGATTCTTGGTCATAAGATTGATCTTGTGATTGATACCCCGACACAGGGCAATGGAGACAAGACGCGCGACGGCTTTTTGATCCGCCGAAATGCGATCGAGACCGGCGTGTACTGTATCACAGCGATGGATACGGCAAACGCACTTGCAAGAAGCCTTGAGACAGCGATGGATACGCTGACTCCGGTTGATATTGCGAAAGTGAAGAATTTATAAACAAAAAAAAGAATCTCGCTTGCGAGATTCTCCGCGCGCGAGCGGTTCGCAAAGTGATATTTTCCATACCGCGAGCTGCGCATCCGCGCGGAGCGATTTTTATTTCATAGGAAGGGCCTACTTTCGTACATTAATGTGCCAAGGTATTTCCTATGAAATAAGAAAGAGCCTGTATACGGATGGATGAGAACTCATCGCACCGTTACAGGCTCTTTTTTGGTAAAATTTTCTGTTGTCATGGCGTTGCTCCGGGATTAGTTGTAATATGGATGAATGTCAACTCCGTACATTGCTTCAACACCCATTGCGACTCCGTCGATATTCTCCATGAAGAATGCTTTGATTTTTGCTAACATAATAATTTCCTCCTTTATTGAATTGGTACATTTTTGCTTGTTCATCAAAGGTTTTCCCTTTGACAGCTATTATAATACACGGAAATATGGTAATATTATAGATAAGATATTAGCAAAAAGTTGGGTGATATTGACTTTTAGGAGAAAAAATGGAAGAACAGAAAAATACATATGAAAATGTTACGCTCGAACCGGACGTCGGCTTTGATATCCGGTTTGTTACGATGGATCATAACTCTCCGTTTCACTGGCACCGGGAGATGGAGATTCTCTACATATTAAACGGGCATGCCACTGTGCATATGGAGGGTGAGGAATACGAACTGAATCCGTTGGACGCGGTTGTGATGGACTATGCCAGAATTCATGAAGTCATCTATGCGCTGCCGCAGACAATGGGAATCTGTATCCACGTGTCAAGGCAGCTTCTGCGGCGCTATCTGCCGGAGGCGGAACCTTTTGCGATCCGCTGCGCGGGACAGCGTCTCCGTCCAGGGCAGCAGGAATATTATAATGAGATCTGTGGGTATCTGAAAGAATTGACGGTGCTTTATGTAAATCAGAATGAGACATACCGGTTAAAAAGCACGGCGCGGATTCTGGAATTGCTGGCATGTCTGGTGGAACATTTTTCCGAACCGGTCTCTCTGGTGGCAACGCAGACGAGGGCGGGCAATATGGAGCGGCTGGAGCAGATCTGTACGTATGTGGATCATCACTACCGGGAAGAAATGACGCTGCAGGAAGCAGCGGATGAACTGGGGCTCAACCGGGAATACTTCTGCCGGTTCTTTAAGCAGAGCACCGGAAGCTCGTTTATGCGCTATGTAAATCAGGTGCGGCTCAATTATATTTATCAGGATCTGCTGCACACGGACGATCCGGTACAGGAGATCATGGAGCGGCATGGCTTCTTTAATCAGAAGCTTTTTTACCGGATGTTTAAGGAGCGTTACCACTGTACTCCGCGCCAGGCGCGCCGGATGGCGGAAAACAATCCTTATGTGGAAGCAAAATAACCGCGCTGTATATGCAGGGGGGAGGATATAAGTTCCGGATGCAGCCCGGTGTGAAGCATCCTTGAAGCAAAATACGAGCATTTCTTCCACGTCGTGTTTGACATTTTATTCTGTGTCTTTGCCACGTTTTGACAATCCACAGGATGTGTCCGACAGGTTGCAGACAATGGGCGGACTTCCTGGTGTCCCTAATGTCATCGCTTCACAGACAATATAAAACCGCGCGAACCGAAACTCGCAGGCATCTGCTATTGAAGACACGGCAGATACCTGCTCAGACATCGGCTTCGCGCGGTTATGTTTTGTTCTGCGATGACAGTAAGGGACACACACGAAAGTCCTAAAATTGTCTGCAACCTGCGGACACACCTCGTGGAGTGCTCAAAACTTGGAAAGACACGGATCATCGAGAATGTCAAACACGATGCGGCTAGAAATGCCGGATTTGGCGGTTAGAATGCTTCACACCGGGCTGCATCCGGAACGATACGCCGTTCCCACCCTTCACATAAAATATTAAACCAGTTTCATACGCTTGCGGGGCGCTTTCCTGATTGGGGAAGCGTCCTCTTCCGGTACCGGTGCAATGGGCGGAGGTGTAAGCACTCTGGCATTGTCCAAAAGATCATCCATGCTCTTCTTCTGGGCAGCTTTCTGCTTGCGCTGTGCGATGGCAAGCTTTTTCTGCCGGAAACGGTCAGCCGTCTCACGGATGTACTGGTCTGCGACAAAATGCTCGAGCGCCTCCTCGTCGATCGCAATCCGGTTGTCCATGGTTTTCATGATGTCCGTCACACGCAGGGAATCTCCGATGACCGGATCACTCAGATCGTAGATCATATTGTTGGAGAATTTTAAGATCATCGGGCGGGTAAAATCCGCGGCATTTTCCACGAGGACGAGCGCCTTCTCACCGTCGGAGAGATCAACGCACGCGCCGGTCGGGAGAATGTGGATGCATTCCGCCAGTGCGGCAACGACGCGCGGATTGTAGGTCCGGCTGTGTCTGCGCAAAAAAGACATCGCGGCAACCTCCGAGACCGGCGGATTGTTAATATTCATGGCGGTAAGCCGGTCAAACTGATCTGCCACCTTTAAAATATCACAGAGCAGACGTGTCTCCGGGGAAGGATCCTTGATCTTTAAGGTCTGACTCTTCTGGAAGATGAACTGCTGGATAATCTCTAAGGAAATCTTCGGAAGATTGCACTCCTCATAGCGCGGGCGGATTGATTCATAACCGCGTTCCAGATTCATCTGGATAAAATTCCGGTCGCTGTCCGAGAGGTCGTCGCCCTTGTCGAGGATGGCCTGTGGAACATACAGATAACCGAAATCATACAGCAGGGAAGCCGTGATCAGCGCCCGGATATCTTCTGCCGGGAGCTGCATCTCATTGGAGATCATTGCGGATAGGATACCGACACTGATCGAGTGTTTGTATACAAAGTCCGCGGAACTGCGGAGTGTCTGCGTAAAATTCAGCTTGTGGTCAAGACTGCCGTAATGCCGCTGGATATCATCGACCAGCGAGAGCAGTGTGGACGGGACAAGATTGTCGACAAGCTTGTCCATGTTGTCCTTTAACTTGAACATGTAGATGGTCTGGAACTGTTCAAACTCCAGATCTTCCCGCGAAAGCGGCGGCAGCGGTTCAGCCGGCTCCAGAATAAAAATGCCGATCAGACCAAAATTCTCAATACTGTTAATACCCTGGATCGTGAGCCTTGTATCCCGTTCGTATAACAGAACCCCCATCCTGTTGTAGATTGGCTTTGCAAGGCGCATACCGGGCTTTAGATCAGCAGTTTTGACAAATTGCATGATTATCTCCCCCTCTTCCGGTATTGTCATACCAAAATCCTCTTTATCTTCCCTCTATGATAGCATATTGAAAGCTGAAATACAATCTGATATGATACTCTTAGAACCGGGGTTTTTGAAAGAAAATCCTACTTTTCCGGAGAAAGAGGTACTTATGATACAGATTCCGTGGAGACGCGTGGCGGGAGCGGCGTTGGTAATGTGCCTGCTTCTGGCAAATACATCTTATGCCGAGACGACACAGGACAACATAAATGATGCGAAGAATCAGATTGAGGATCTGAAAGATCAGAAAAAGGATGCCGAGGATACCGTCAATGACATCTCCGGCAAAAAGGACGCACTGGAGTCGGATCTTAGCGGGTTAAACGGTCAGCTTTCCGATATTGTCGCACAGATCAATGACCTGGAGGGGCAGATTTCGGACAAACAGGGGGAGATTGACCAGGCGAAGGAGGATCTGGCTGCGGCGGAGGCACAGTCTGCGAAACAGTATGAGGATATGAAGCTGCGGATTCAGTTCATGTATGAGAACGGAAGCACGCCGGTATGGCAGATGCTTGCGGAGTCGGAATCTTTTTCCGACTTCCTGAACCGCACGGAATATATTACCGACATCAACGCCTACGACAGAAAAAAGCTTGTGGAATACCAGGATCTGCAGGAGCAGATAGCCGCCCAGAAGGAAGATCTGGAGAGTGATATGACCGAGCTGGTGGCGATGCAGGATGACATGAAGAAAAAGCAGGCGAACGTCAGCAGTCTCATCAACACCACCAAGGCGAATCTGGCGCAGACACAGGAAGATCTGGCGGATGCGCAGTCCAACGTCGCGGACCTGGAGGATAAGATCAACCAGATGGTCGAGTACGAGAAGCAGCTGGAGATCCAGAAGGCGAAGGAGGACGCTGCGCGTCTGGCGGCGATTAAGGAGCAGGAGAAGGAGGATACCTCCACCGTGGTCTATGTGCCGACGGACAGTGACCAGTACCTGCTTGGAGCAATCATCCAGTGTGAGGCGGGCGGAGAATCCTACGACGGGAAGCTCGCGGTCGGAAGCGTCGTGATAAACCGTGTGAAGAGTTCGTATTTTCCGAACTCTGTCTCGGGTGTGATTTACCAGAGCGGTCAGTTCTCGCCGGTGGCGAGCGGCAGACTGGCGTATCGTCTGGAAGCGGGTGTGGACGGAAGCTGCCTTCAGGCGGCGCAGGATGTGCTAAACGGCAATATTACGGTGGGCTGCCTGTATTTCAGACAGAATAACGGCATCATACAGGGAACCGTAATTGGAAACCATGTATTCTATTAGAAGTGAAAAAAGTGCGGAAAACCGCAGAATGGCAGCAGGGCGATTTTTGTGAAAAGTACACAAGAATCGCTTTGTTTTTGTTTGGAAAATAAAATTTGCATGATAAATTTTTAACAAAAAAAGACTGTAAAACAGACGTATAGAGGGGGAAAAAGGAGCGTAAAGAAAACTTTAGAAAGATGAAAAAAGAAGAAAGTTATTGCATTTAAGAGTGAAATATGGTAGCATGAAAAAGTATTAAAAAGCTAGTAAAAACGCCGATTATTTAAAATGCACCTTATGAAAAAAAGAGGGAGAAACATAAATTTTAACTGCAAAGTTGAATTTATTTTTTTTAGCAAAAAGATTGTTAAAAAATTAACAGCGTTTTTCGGCAAAATTATTTTTAAAGAGGAACAAATTCCCCGTACATACGGGGTTTTGTGTGTAAAACTGAAAGGAGAATTCAAAATGGCAAAGAAAGTAGTTTTAGCAGGCGCATGCCGTACCGCTATCGGCAAGATGGGTGGAGCACTGAGCAATACTCCGGCAGCAGAGCTGGGATCAATCGTAATCAAAGAGGCATTGAACAGAGCTGGCGTGAAGCCGGAGCAGGTAGATGAAGTATTGATGGGATGTGTTATCCAGGCAGCACAGGGACAGAACGTTGCACGTCAGGCTTCCATCAAGGCAGGACTTCCGATCGAAGTACCGGCAGTTACTCTGAACGTTGTATGTGGTTCCGGACTGAAATGTGTCAATGAAGCAGCTACTATGATTCTGGCTGGTCAGGCAGATATCGTTGTTGCAGGTGGTATGGAGAACATGTCCATGGCTCCTTATGCCATGACGAAGGCTCGTTTTGGATATCGTATGAACAATGCGACCATCATTGATACCATGGTAAACGATGCACTCACCGATGCATTCAACCACTATCACATGATGATCACAGCTGAGAACGTATGTGAGAAGTATGGTCTTACAAGAGAAGAACTCGATGAGTTCTCCGCAAACAGCCAGCAGAAGTGCGAGAAGGCAATCGCTGAGGGCAAGTTCGATGACGAGATCGTTCCGGTTCCGGTTAAGGTTAAGAAAGAGACCGTTATGTTCGCAAAAGATGAGGGACCGCGTCCTGGCACAACAGCTGAGTCACTGTCCAAGTTAAAATGTTGCTCCGGCAAAGAGGGCGGACTGGTAACCGCAGGTAACGCTTCCGGTATTAACGATGGTGCAGCTGCAATCGTTGTTATGAGCGAGGAGAAGGCAAAAGAGCTTGGCGTTAAGCCGATGGCAACATGGGTAGCCGGAGCACTCGGCGGAGTAGAGCCTGAGATCATGGGTGTCGGACCTGTTGCATCTACCAGAAAGGTACTCGAGAGAACAGGACTTACCATCGATGATATGGATCTGATCGAGGCAAACGAGGCATTCGCAGCACAGTCTGTTGCAGTTGCAAGAGATCTGAAGTTTGATATGTCCAAGGTAAACGTAAACGGCGGTGCAATCGCACTTGGTCACCCGGTAGGAGCTTCCGGATGCCGTATCCTTGTTACCTTATTACATGAGATGCAGAAGAGAGACGCAAAGAGAGGTCTTGCTACTCTGTGCATCGGTGGTGGTATGGGATGCTCTACCATCGTTGAGAGAGACTAATGCAGTTATGAGAACTTCTGAACCGGCGCCAGCCTGTGGGCGGCACCGGAGAAGTTCTTGCTTTGCGTAATAGGAATCTTTGTTCCTATTTTATTAAAAGGCATAGAATCAGTTATTAGAATATATATATGATATTTCAGGAGGTACTGACATGAAAGTTGGAGTTATTGGTGCAGGAACAATGGGACAGGGTATTGCAAAAGCATTTGCCCAGGTAGACGGATATGAAGTAGCACTCTGCGACATCAAGCAGGAGTGGGCTGACGGCGGAAAAGAGAAGATCAAGAAAGGCTATGCAAGACTTGTCGAGAAAGGAAAAATGACACAGGAAGCAGTAGACGGCATTCTCGCAAAGATTACCCCAGGCTTAAAGGAAGACCTTTGCAAGGATTGTGACCTCATCGTAGAGGCGGCTTTCGAGGATATGGGCGTTAAGAAGACTACATTCCAGGAGCTGGATAAGATTGCAAAGCCAGAGTGCATTTTTGCATCCAACACATCCAGCCTTTCCATCACAGAGATCGGCAACGGACTGACCCGTCCAATGGTAGGTATGCATTTCTTCAATCCGGCAGACCGTATGAAGTTAATCGAGGTTATCGCAGGTGTGAATACACCGGAAGAGACCGTTGAGGCGATCAAGAAGATCTCTGTAGAGATCGGCAAGACTCCGGTACAGGTAAATGAGGCAGCAGGCTTCGTTGTAAACCGTATCTTAATCCCGATGATCAATGAGGCAGCTTTCATTAAGATGGAAGGTGTATCTGATATCGCAGGTATCGATGCAGCAATGAAACTCGGCGCAAATCATCCGATGGGACCGCTTGAGTTAGGTGATTTCATTGGTCTGGATATCTGCCTTGCAATCATGGATGTTCTCTACAAAGAGACAGGCGACAGCAAGTACCGCGCATGCCCGTTAATCCGCAAGATGGTTCGCGGCGGCAATCTTGGCGCAAAGAGCGGCAAGGGATTCTATGTATACAATGCTGACCGTACAAAGACCCCGGTTGATGCTCAGTAAAATATAAGGTAATAATGGAGGAAATGATATCATGGATTTCACTTTAGACAAGAAACATGAAATGGCGCGCTCCCTGTTCAGAGAGTTCGCTGAGAACGAGGTAAAGCCTCTCGCTCAGGAAGTAGATGAGACAGAGGAATTCCCGGTTGAGAACGTGAAGAAGATGCAGAAGCTCGGCTTCATGGGCATCCCGGTACCGAAGGAGTACGGCGGACAGGGCTGTGACCCGCTCACCTATGTAATGTGCGTAGAGGAGCTGTCCAAGGTATGCGCTACAACAGGTGTTATTGTTTCTGCACATACTTCTCTCTGCATCGATCCGATTATGACCTACGGTACAGAGGATCAGAAGCAGAAATACGTTAAGCCGCTTGCAACAGGCGAGAAGCTCGGTGCATTCGCACTGACTGAGCCGGGTGCAGGAACCGATGCGCAGGGCGCACAGACCAAGGCTGTATTAGACGGAGACGAGTGGGTATTAAACGGCTCTAAGTGCTTCATCACAAATGGTAAGGTTGCAGATGTTTACATCGTAATCGCAATCACAAGCGTAACAGAGGATAAGAGAGGCAGAAAGAAGAAGAACTTCTCTGCATTTATCGTAGATAAGGGAGCTCCGGGCTTCTCCTTCGGAACCAAGGAGAAGAAGATGGGTATCCGCGGATCATCTACATACGAGCTGATCTTCGAGGATTGCAGAATCCCGAAGGAGAACCTGCTTGGCGTAGAGGGCAAGGGATTCCCGATCGCTATGCACACACTGGATGGCGGACGTATCGGTATTGCTGCTCAGGCACTTGGTATCGCAGAGGGCGCATTAGACCGCGCAATCGCATACACCAAGGAGAGAAAGCAGTTCGGTCGTACGATTGCCCAGCAGCAGAATACACAGTTCAAGCTGGCTGACATGGCTGCAAGAATTGAGGCTGCACAGCTTCTTGTATACAAAGCTGCTATGGCAAAGGCAACACAGAAGGTATATTCCGTAGAGGCCGCAAAGGCAAAACTGTTCGCAGCAGAGACTGCTATGGCTGTTACCACAGAGGTTGTCCAGCTGTTTGGTGGATACGGTTACATCAGAGAGTACGATGTAGAGCGTATGATGCGTGACGCAAAGATCACAGAGATCTACGAGGGAACCAGTGAGGTTCAGAGAATGGTTATCTCTGGTGCATTACTGAAATAGTCGTAATCCGTGGCATAATATAAAAATATAAGGAGTGAAAAATACATGAATATCGTAGTATGTATTAAACAGGTACCAGATACCAAGGGCGGCGTTAAGTTCAACCCGGACGGTACATTAGACAGAGCTGCAATGCTTACCATCATGAACCCGGATGACAAAGCAGGTCTTGAGGCAGCACTTAGATTAAAAGAGCAGTACGGCGCAGAAGTAACCGTTCTTACCATGGGTCTTCCGAAGGCAGACGAGGTGCTTCGTGAGGCAATGGCAATGGGCGCAGACAAAGGAATCCTTGTAACAGATCGTGTGTTAGGCGGAGCTGATACATGGGCTACCTCCACCACAATCGCAGGCGCACTCCGCAATCTGGATTACGATCTGATCATCACCGGACGTCAGGCGATCGATGGTGATACCGCTCAGGTAGGACCGCAGATCGCAGAGCATCTGGGACTTCCGGTTATTTCCTACGCACAGGACATCAAGATCGATGGAGAATATGTCGTTGTTCAGCGTCAGTACGAGGACAGATACCATGAGTTAAAGGCAAAGATGCCGTGCCTGATCACAGCACTTTCCGAACTGAATCAGCCACGTTACATGACTCCGGGCGGAATCTTCGACGCATACGATAAGGAAGTTACCGTATGGGGAAGAGCAGATCTTAAGGATGTAGATGATTCTGATCTTGGATTAAAGGGATCACCGACAAAGATCGCAAAGGCATCTGACAAGGTACGTAAGGGCGCAGGCGAGAAGGTTGTCCTTGATCCGGATGAGTCCGTAGCATACCTGATCGGCAAGTTCAAAGAGAAGCACATTATCTAACAAATATAAGGAAAAGTGGTGAATAAAATGGGTTTAGAAGAATATAAAGGAGTATTTGTCTTTGCACAGCAGGTTGACAACGTATTAGACGGCGTTGCTTTCGAGTTACTTGGAAAAGGAAAAGAGCTGGCAAAGGATTTAAACACAGAAGTAACTGCAGTATTGATTGGCTCCGGCGTTAAGGAGCTGGCAGATCAGCTCGCTGAGTACGGCGCTGACAGAGTCATCGTGGTAGACGATCCGCAGTTAAAAGACTACAGAACAGAGCCGTACGCACATGCACTGGCATCTGTGATCAATGAGTACAAGCCGGAGATCATGCTGGTTGGCGCAACTGCAATCGGCCGTGACCTCGGACCTACTGTTTCCGCTCGTGTGAAGACAGGTCTTACTGCTGACTGTACGATGCTTGAGATCGGCGATTTCCCGCTGAATGCAGCAGCTGGACAGGAGCAGCAGCACAATCAGCTTCTTATGACACGTCCTGCATTTGGTGGTAACACGATCGCAACGATCGCGTGCCCGTACAACCGTCCGCAGATGGCTACTGTACGCCCGGGTGTTATGCAGAAGATCGCTCCGATTGCAGGCGCTAAGGCAAATGTGGTAGAGTACAATCCGGGATTCACCCCGAATGACAGATATGTAGAGATCTTAAACATTGTAAAGGCTGTTAAGAATACAGCGAACATCATGGATGCAAAGATCCTGGTATCCGGTGGACGTGGTGTTGGCTCCAAGGAGAACTTCAAGCTTCTCGAGGATCTGGCAGAGGTACTTGGCGGTACCGTAAGCTGCTCCCGTGCCGTAGTGGAGAACGGCTGGCTGCCGGTAGATTTACAGGTAGGACAGACAGGTAAGACAGTACGTCCGCAGATCTACTTCGCAATCGGTATTTCAGGAGCTATCCAGCACGTTGCAGGTATGGAGGATTCTGATCTCATCGTTGCTATCAACAAGGATGAGGATGCACCGATCTTCGACGTTGCAGATTATGGTCTGGTAGGAGATCTCAACAAGATCGTTCCGGCACTGACCACTGCGTTAAAGGCAGAACTTGGCAAATAAGCAAAGAAAAGTACATAGGTGAAAAGAACTCCCGCGTGGCAGATGTGGCGTCTGTCATGCGGGAGTTTTTTGTATGTGTTCCAAAGAACATAATTAATTAACTCTTTTAATAAACTGTGCTTGCAATTTTAGCCCCCTCGCCTTATAATTAATTAAGACATTTAATTAATTATAAGGCGAGGGGGTTTTTATGATTCAGCTGGAACAGGTATTGAACATGGAAGTAAGCGTTGGTTTTGGGGAAAACCACTTTACAATGTCGCATGGAAGCTTTCGGTACCGACAGAAAATCTCGAGGAAAAGACGGCTTGTCTTAACGGGGAAGGAGAAGACAGGAAACGGTTATTTGCTGACGTACCAGGACAAAAAGGAGAGCGGAAAAACAGTCTGTCAGTTTCGGGTGTCGGTGGAGGACACACAGATAAGGGTTGCGGCAGATGGAGAAGATGCCGGATATAACCGTTACTGGATTACTTTTGATACGAATCCGAAGGAGCATATCTATGGATGTGGCGAGACGTATTCCGAGTTTGACTTAAAGGGGCAGAACGTGCGGATCTGGGTGGCAGAGCATCAGAATACCAGGCGCATTTCGACAAAGATTATCCGGGAAAAGGTGCTTGGCAAGCATCCGCAGAGGACACTGGCTTTTGAACGGTACGAATCCTATTATGCACAGCCGACGTTTGTGTCAAGTGATAAGTATTTTGTCCACTGCAATGTCAATGCATACAGTGAGTTTGACTTCCGAAAGGCGGATAAGATCACGCTGTTTTTTCAGGAAAGACCGGAACTTATTCTGGATTCGGGGAGTAGTTTTTTGGAGGTGTCAGAAAAACTCTCTGCACTTTTAGGCAGACAGCGGGAACTGCCGTCGTGGATGTATGACGGTGTGATCCTCGGCATCCAGGAGGGAACGCAGACGGTCGGTGAGAAAATAGACAGAGCGAGAGCAGCAGACATTCCGGTGGCAGGAGTGTGGTGTCAGGACTGGTCGGGGTGCAGAAAGACCGGATTTGGCTATCAGGTTATGTGGAATTGGAAATGGGATGAAAATCTATATCCGGGGCTGGATAAAAAGATTGCAGAGTGGAAAAAAGAGGGGATTCATTTTCTGGGGTACATCAATCCGTTTCTTGCGATCGAGAAGAAACTATATACCTATGCATCCGAACACGGGTACTGCGTGAAGGATAAAGAGGGAAAAGATTATCTGGTGACGATAACGACCTTCCCGGCGGCGATGATTGATTTTACAAATCCGGCGGCATATGAGTGGTACAAGGGGCTGATTAAGGAAAATATGATCGGGCTTGGCATGGACGGCTGGATGGCAGATTTTGGGGAATATCTACCGGTGGACTGCGTGCTCTACAGCGGGGAAGAACCGTCCGTGATCCATAATCAATGGCCGGCAATCTGGGCGAAGATGAACCGGGAGGCAGTGGCGGAATGTGGGAAGGAGAAAGAAGTCTTTTTCTTCACAAGAGCCGGACATACCGGTACCATCCGGAATTCATCCATGATGTGGACGGGAGACCAGCATGTGGACTGGTCGGTGGACGACGGGATGCCGTCTGTGATTCCTGCGACGCTCTCCCTTGCAATGAGCGGATATGGCATCACACATTCGGACGCCGGAGGCTATACAACCATCATGCACATGAGGCGGAGCAGGGAGCTTTTACTGCGGTGGGAGGAGATGAATGTATTTTCTCCGCTGCTCCGGACACACGAGGGAAATCAGCCGGTAAACAATGTCCAGTTTGACAGTGACGAGGAATTGCTGCAGCAGCTCTCCAGGTGCGGAAGGATGCATGTGGCGTTAAAAGATTACCTGATGCAGTGTGTAAACGAGGCAGGCAGGATGGGAACACCTGTGATGCGACCGGTTTTTTATCATTACGATGAGGAATGGGCATACCGCGAGAAAACGGAATATCTTCTGGGAAGGGATATTTTAGTGGCGCCGGTATATAAGGAAGGAGAGGTAAAAAGGGAGTGCTGTCTCCCAAAGGATACGTGGGTTCATCTGTTTAACGGAAAAGAATACAGCGGCGGAAAAGTGGAAGTTGCGGCACCTATCGGGGAACCGCCGGTATTCATACGCAAGGACAGCAGCTATTTTGAGGAACTTATGGACATAGCAAAGGTATAGGGGGAAGAGATGAAGACAAAGGAGAAGAAAACAGGGATGGCTTCGCGCCTGGCGTATGGTGCGGCTGATATTTATGGCGGCGGGGCGTTTGTAATCATTAGTACATTTTATACGGTTTTTCTGACAAAGGCGATGGGAATGAGTCCGGCATTGGCAGGGACCATTCCACTGATTGGCAAGGTGTGGGATGCGGTCACGGACCCGCTTATGGGAAATATCGTAGACCGGACAAAATCGCGGTTTGGGGCGAAGCGGTTTTATCTTCTGGTCGGAAGCATCTTATCGGCGCTCACGTTCGTTTTGATGTGGATTGGCTTTGATGCGGATACGGTCGTAGGACAGTATGTATTTTATGCGGGTATGTATATGCTGTTTTCCACAGGATTTACCGTGGTTATGGTTCCGTACAATGCGTTGCTGCCGGATATGGTGGATGACTATGTAATCCGGGCAAAATTTTCCGGAATCCGCACCATCTGTTCGACATTTGGAGCCATTCTTGCAGGATTGATCCCGACGATCATGATTGCGGATAATACCAATCCCGTGCCGTACCGGAATGTGGCAATGATATTTGCCGTTATCTTCCTTGTGGCGATTCTAATCACATTTGCGGGAACCTGGGAGAGACAGAAGCCGGTGGTGAAGATTACACTGAAAGAGAGCTTTGCACAGTCGTTTACCGTGTATAAAAGCAGGAGCTTTAAGATTTTTATCGGTATTTTCCTGTGTGGACAAGGGGCAGCGGATTTTGTGACCGGTCTTGCGGTTTACTATGTGGATGATGTTCTGAATGCTTACGGTGGCGGCAATTTTACCAAGCTCATGGCGGTGATCCTGCTGGCGCAGTTTGTTGGAACGATTATTTTCGGTGCGTTGATCGGGGTAACGTCCAAAAAATTTCCGATTATGGTGGGATTTCCAATCCGAATTGCAGCGACAGCCGCAATGCTTCTGTTCTCACATGAGGGAGCCAATTTCGTGATAATCTTAGCGCTCTCGTTTGTGATCGGAATGGGTATGGCAGGTTCGTCTGTCACCATCTACGCAATCCTTGCAGACATGGCGGATGTGGATGAATTGATCACATCCATCAACCGCCCGGGCACCTGCTCCGGAATGGCAACGTTTGTCAGAAAGATTGCAACCGGCCTGTCGTCGACCGTCATCGGAGTGCTCCTTGCGGCAGTCGGCTACAGCGAAGTGCTTGCAAATGCCGGTGAGAGGCAGTCAGCGGCGACACAGACGGGGATTACCTATATCTATGTGTTTGCGCCGATTGTGCTGATGGTGGCAACCCTTATTTTTACAAAATTATTCCCGATGAACCAGAAAGAATTTGAGGTCATCACAAAAGAGATTGCGAGGCGCAAGGGCGAGGATGACTCGGTGGCGACGGCAGAGGAGATTGCAATCTGTGAGAAAGTGACCGGTTTTTCTTATGACAGGCTGTGGAACCGGGAGAACGCAATGAAAATGAGAAATCGATAAATAAAAAAAGAAATATAAGCATTGATTACATGAGAAGAAATGGAGGAAAAAATCATGAAATATTTTTTAGACAGTGCAAAAATTGATGAAATCCGCGAGGCTTATGAGACATTTGGGATTGACGGGGTGACCACCAATCCAAACCATATCATGTTGTCGGGGAAGCCGTTCAAAGAGGTGTTAAAGGATATGGCAGATTTCGTGGAGGAAAAAGGAATTGTGGGATATGAGAAGTTCCCAATCTCCGTGGAGATTAATCCGCATTTGGACGATGTGGATGAGATGGTTGCCATGGGAAGTGAGATTGCTGGCATGTGCCCGAATTTTGTTATCAAGATCCCGTGCACATTATCCGGTGTCACAGCTGCACGCATTTTAGAACAAAGGGGAGTGAGAACGAATGTGACGCTTGTTTTCTCGGCATCACAGGCAATCCTTCCGGCAAAAAACGGTTCCCTGTTTGTGTCTCCGTTTATCGGATGGAAGGAGAACAGCGGCGAGGACTGCAAGGAGTATATCCGGGATATCGTTGAGATTTATAAAAACTACGGTTTTTACGGAAAGACGCAGATTATCTGTGCGGCAGTCAGAAACGGCAAGCAGTTTGTCGACTGTGCGACGGCGGGGGCAGATATTGTGACGGCGGGACTTGCGGTGTATAAGGACAGCATCTACCATCCATTTACCGATTATGGAATGGCAAAATTCCAGAGCGCATGGGATAAGACGATCACGGAGTAAAGAAAAGGGGGAAGAAAAATGAAGATTGGATTTATTGGTCTGGGCATCATGGGGGAGTCCATGTGTGAAAACATTGTAAAAAAGCACGATGACACAGTATATGTATTTGATTTTGTCGAGGAAAAAGTAAAAAAATTGGAGGCGGTCGGCGCGGTTGGATGCAGCAGCTCAAAGGAGGTCGCAGAGCATGCCGACGTTATCATATCCATGGTACCAAAGTCCGAACACTCCAAGAGCGTATACGGTGAAATCCTTCCGGTGTTAAACTGCGAAAAGACCTGCATCGATATGAGCACAATCGACCCGAGCGTCTCCGTGGAAATCTCACAGATGGTAAAGGCGACGGGGGCGCAGTTTATCGATGCACCGGTTGTAAAAAGCAAACCGGCGGCAATCGCGGGAACACTTGGAATCTATGTGGGCGGTGAGGAAGCGGTCTATGAGGCGATGCGCCCAATCCTTCTGTATATGGGTGAGCATGTGATTCGTATGGGAGAAAACGGCAAAGGGCTTGTCATGAAAATCTGCCACAATGCGCTTGTCTCCCAGATTCAGAACGGAGTCAATGAGACCGTGACACTTGCGGCGGCAAATGGAATCGACATCCGGACGTTTGCGGAGGCAATCTCTTACGGCGGAGGTCAGAACTTTTATCTGGACTCTAAGAAGGAGCCAATCGCAAAGGAGGATTACGCGACCGCATTTTCTATTGAAAATGAATACAAGGATGTCAATATCTGCATGAACTTAGCGAAGGAGTGCAGAGTGTCTATGCCGGGCGAAGAAAATGCGCTTCGGGTATATCAGAAGGCGATGGACGCAGGGCTTGGAAAAGAAGATTTCTGTGCCACCATAAAAGTAGTGAGGGAGCAGTAGGATGGATGCCATGGAATTATTAGAAGCATTGAGAAAGTGCAATGATGTGCCAGTCTTATCCGTGGAGGACGAGGCATTTACGAGCTTTGGCAGAGTACTTTTGGGGTATGATTTCCGGGAATTATGCGATTACATGGAAAAAAATACGACCATTCCGGCGGAGGGAAATGTATATGCAGCTTCGGTGGAGGAGATGGAACGCTTTGCAATCGAATGTGAAGTCCGTGCCGGTGTCTACGGTGGAATGGCAATACAGATTGGATATTGCAACGGGAAAAATTCGACCTACAATGGATTTGAATATCATAAGGGGAGTGAGATCAATGTGGCAGTCACCGATTTTATGCTGGTTCTCGGGCACACCTATGATATAAAAAACAACTCCTATGATGTTTCACAGGCGACCGTGTTTTTTGTGCCGAAGGGGACGGCAATCGAAATGTATCAGACGACGCTGCACCTTTCCCCACTTCGTGTCTGTGATGAAGGGTTCAAAGGGATTGTGATTTTACCGCGGGGCACGAACACGCCCCTTGAGGAAGAGGAGCTAAAAATCCGTGAGGAAAAGAGAAAAGCGGCAGACGAGGAGGCGATGCTCCTTTTACAGAGAAATAAATGGGTGATCGCACATCCCGCCAGAGAGCCGCTAATCCGCCAGGGCGCCTATCTAGGAGTGACCGGGGAGAATAAAGAGCTGTTTTATCCGGGAAATACCAAAGAGAGATAGGAAAGAGACATGTCTGAGTTTTTGTTTTATATGATTATTTTTCTGGCAAATATCATTCAGGGAATCACGGGATTTGCGGGAACGATTCTTGCGATGCCATTTTCGGTTCCGATTGTCGGATACGAGGTCGCAAAGCCGGTGCTCAATGTGCTTGGAATTTTAGCGGGTATCTATGTGGTTGCGGGAAATTACAGGCAGATAAATTTTGCGCAGTTAAAAAAGATATGCATCTACATGGGTATCGGGATCCTTGCAGGGATCGGTGTAAAACATTTAGCAACGGGGCACGAGAACCTGCTGTATGGGATGCTCGGTATCTTTGTTCTGGTGATCGGCGGGAAGGGGCTCTTGGAGTGCGTCACCCGCCGGAAAAAGAAAAAGGAGTACACGCGGGGCGCAGGCGCGCTGCTGCTGTTTGCAGGGATTGTGCACGGCATGTTTGTGTGCGGCGGACCGTTGGTTGTCGGCTATCTGTCGGGATGTACGAAGGACAGGGAGGAGTTCCGGCGGACCATATCTGCGGTCTGGATTATCTTAAACTCCATGATATTGGTCAGTGATCTGCTGGCAGGATATTACACGGCGGACACAATCCGGATTCAGGCAGTGGCGGTTCTCTTTTTGTTCGGAGGGATGTTTGTGGGAAGCGTGCTCTATAAGCGCATGAGCCAGCAGGTGTTTATGGTGCTGACCTATCTTTTGCTCTGTATCTCGGGGCTTAGTCTGATTGTGAGAAAATAAATGATAGAAAAGGGGTTTTACATTATGGGAGAATTTCAGGTTGCATATGTGCCAATCGGTGTGCCGACATTTCATTTGGAGAGCGCACAGAGAGAATTTGAAAAATCAATAGAATTACTTCACAGCCTGACGGAGTGTTGTGTAGCACCGGAAGAGATGCTGTTGTCCATTGAGCTTTTGACGGAGTTTTTGGATGGCATTGATCCGGATCTGATTATTTTACAGAATGTGACGTTCGCGAACGCAGCGTATGCCGGTGAGGTGTTAAAAAGATTTGATTGCCCAATCCTTTTGTGGACGCTGCGGGAGCCGGTGATTGACGGTGGAAGACTCCGGCTTAATTCCCTGACGGGGGCTTACTCTGCGGCAAATGCATTTAAGTCATTACGAAAGGAGCCACTCAATTATGTTTTTGGCGCGCCGCAGGAGGAAGAGGTGATCGCTAAGGTGGGAGCTGCCATCCGGGCGGCAAAGCTCAAATACGAGATTGCTCATTTGAAAATGGCGGCAATCGGACACACGCCGCAGGGCTTTGGCTTTGGCAGGGCACAGGATTTTGAGTTGTTAAAAAATTTTGGCGTCGTACTGGAATCCATCGAGGCGAGAGAGCTGATCGACAAGGCTAAGGCATTTGGCGATGAGGAAATTGAAGCGCATTTAGCGGACGCGGATAAGAAGATCGGCGGACTTGAGATGATCCCGGAAAAGAATCGCAAAGATTTCGCAAGACTCTACCGGGCTTATCAGGAATATGTGACGGAGGGGACAATCGGGGCAGTCGCTTCGCGCTGCTGGCCGGATTTCTTTACGGCGTTCGGGACACCGGTATGTGCGGTGCTTGCGATGCTCAATGACCTTGGTGTTGCGGCAAGCTGTGAGGCGGATACCTACGGAGCGCTCTCCATGTATGCGGGGATGGAGATTTCTGGAGCACCGGTATTTTTCGGCGACCCGGTTTCCATGGATGAATCGGAGAATACGATCACGTTCTGGCACTGCGGAACTGCCGCGTGCTCGCTGGCAAGGGAGGATACCGGGGCAAGGGCTGATGTGCACTGCAACCGCAAAATTGGACCGACGCTGGATTTTGGATGCAGACCTGCAGAACACGCGACAATTTTCCGCATAGGAAAAGACGGCGACGGGAATTTCCGTTTTTTTATTGCGGAGGGGGAAGCGCTTGATAAGCCAAAGCAGTTTAACGGAACTTCCGTTGTGGTAAAAACGAGAGCAAATGCGAAACAGATCGTGTATGAGAGTGTGGAGGCGGGATGGGAACCGCATTTCGTTGTCATCTACGGGGATGTTGCAGCAGAGCTTGAAATTTTGGCCAAAATGTATAATATGGAAGTACAGAAATATTAGCAGGAAAGAGAGGAAAGGCTATGGTTCGATGTGCAGGTGCCAATATGGAGACTGTCCGGAGAAAAAATCGCGCTGCGATCTTAAAATATATCAACGATGGTGGACCTGCGTCGCGAAAGGATCTTGCGGGCGTGCTGGGGCTGACTCCTGCGGCTGTCACACAGATCTGCACAGACCTTATGGAAGAGGGTGTTTTGGCGGAGACCGGCATAAACGTGGAGCGCAGCGGTGCGGGAAGAAAAAAAGTACTGCTGGACTTAAACTACGATGCCGCCTACGTGTATGCCATAAACGTGGAGCCGCAGTACACAACTGTAGCCATTTCCAATCTGAAGGGGGAAAAGATCGCCCTGGAGCGGATCGGCACGAATCCAGATATCCCGGCAGAGGAATATCTGATGCAGATTGCAAAGCTGTGCAGAAAACTCGGCGAAAAATATCCCAATGAGGCGGCAAAAATTGCGGCAGTGGGTGTCGGTGTGACCGGTATTGTGGACAAGCAAAACGGGATCAGTAAGAGGGCTTATGGAATCTGGGATGAGGAGGTAAACATAGTGCAGATTCTTGGGGGTGCGTTTACGGTTCCTATCTACGTGGAGAATAACGTCAATGCGTTTGCCATGGCAGAACTTCTTTACGGAACCGGCAGGGAACATGACAATCTTATGGTAATCAAGTGGGGACCGGGTGTCGGATGTTCAATTATCATCGACCAGGAAATCTATGAGGGAAGACACTCCAAGGCGGCGGAGCTGGGACATTTTATCGTCGAGAAGAACGGTGAGCGCTGCAAATGCGGAAGATGCGGCTGCCTTGAGACCAAGGTGTCCTACCAGGCACTTTGTAAAATCGAGCTGTTTGAGGAAAAAGAGTTCGGGGAGGTCTACCGGAAATCAAAAGGGAAGCCTGCCCGCGTGGCATTTGATGAGGCGATAGATGTTTTTGCCAGGAGCATTATTAATTCGGCAACGATTATGGCACCGAACCGCATCATTCTTACAGGTGTATTGTTTGAGGATGAGAGTGTGCGGTATGCACTGACGACGGCATGCGCCGGCTATGATGAAAGCTGGAGAGAGGGGAGAGTGCTCTACTCTGCCTTAGCGGACCGGGAAGCCTATATTGGCCCGGCCGCCGTGTGCGCAAAGCAGTTGTTGTTTTCTTAGAGCAGGTTCAATGTACAGGTCTGGCAAAAAGTTTGCCAGACCTGGTTTTTACTTTATAGGATTAGGGTGTCAAAAGGTCAGTGACTTTTGATATATATTTGTACCTTGAAAACTTGTGGCGCCAACCGCTTGATAAATATTTCACATAGTGATATACTGCAAAAGATGCAAAAAGTTCCTGGCAGACAGGAACCATAAACAAAGTATACAGAAAAGAGGAAAAGACTATGACGAAGTCGAAATTTTCTACGAAGTATCTCGTGGAGATGGCGCTTTTGGTTGCCATCATCTTACTCATGGCTTTTACCCCGATTGGTTACATAAAGACAGCAGGTCTTGAGATTACCCTGATTGTCATACCAGTTGCGGTAGGAGCTGTAACATTGGGACCGGCGGCAGGAGCAATCTTAGGCGGTGTGTTCGGTATCACGAGTTTTATCCAGTGTTTTGGAATGAGCGCGTTTGGTACGCTCCTTCTGGGCGTAAACCCGGTATTCACATTTCTGGTATGTGTGCCGACACGTATTCTGGACGGATGGCTGACCGGACTGATCTATGCGGGACTGAAGAAGACGAAAATACCTTCCGCAGGTTCGGTAACGCTTGCCAGCCTTTGCTGTCCGCTGCTGAACACCACATTTTTCATGGGAACACTGGTAACTCTGTTCGCAGGAACAATGCGTGAGCAGTTCGGCATGACGAAAGTGATCCCGTTTATCGCAGCATTTGTCGGTGTGAACGGTGTTGTCGAGGCGATCGTATGTTTCGTTATCGGAACAGCAGTTTCCATGGCACTGAAAAAAGCACTCCACTACTAGGAACAATAAGTAATATTACGAGAAGAAATACACTTGGGGATTTCATGTGGAAATGCAGCTGGAAATTCGGTTCAAAAAATGTGGATTTCTAACCAGCCGAATGTTTGCATCTTTGATGATCCGTGTCTTTCCAAGTTTGGAGTACTCCGCGGGTCATGTCCGCATCCCGGAAGACAATTTGTAGGACTTTTGTGTGTG
>ERZ1035032.135-NODE-135-length-61040-cov-22.018054_pt1 | contig 61040 bp, 116 predicted proteins | sample MGYA00520693_ERZ1035032 | MGnify/ENA primary metagenome ERZ1035032 (study PRJEB33766, sample SAMN09781740) | gut metagenome | biome: gut microbiome | host: Homo sapiens | place: Madagascar | study: EMG produced TPA metagenomics assembly of the PRJNA485056 data... | reverse complement strand
AGCTTCTATAGTTTTTATTTTTTTCATTTTTACCTCCTTATAAAAAGCGGCGGCGCGGGAATTCTCGGAAACCTACTGGCTTCGCCAACCCAGCCGCCGCACCCTAGGGCTTAATTTTCTGTCCCTATAATTTTTCTGCCGCAGTAAGGGCAAAGGGGATAGTTGCCATGCATATCTACAAATAACGATTGACACGTTGTACATCTGTACACCATTGCATGTCCGGAAAATGTTTTACTGTTTACGGAAACAGTGTTGATTTTTTTAACCGTTGTTTCTTCCATTTTCTACCTCCTAATTTAAATCAATATAGCACCAACGAATAACGGCATCCTCAAAAAAGCATACAAATTCGTAGCAACCATTTTCTCTAACGATTTCGTCACATTCCTTGTAGCCAATTAATGTTTCTGTCGCTTCGTCAACCTTGATTTCAAAAATGCAGAGTTTATTCCCGCTAGGCATAACGTCATTACCATGCCATTCACCGCATATAGGTTTGTTGTTCATGCTATCACCTCCTAAACTTTTTCAAGGGACATTTTGTCCCCAACTACAGCTTTTTCAAGGGAGTTTACAAGAGATTTTTGCAACATGTTACAGTTTTCTCTTCTAATTTTCGTCCATCCACTCATTAAAACACTTCTTGCAGCAGTACCCTTTACCGTTGACGCGGAAGTCTGCTACATCTTCTATCTTTGCGCCGCAGGTATCGCAAATAAAATACAAACCGTGGTTTAACCATTCCTCGACAGGAATACTATCAACATCACCATATGTATCTGCCCAAGGCAAACGTCGCACTCTGATGTCCTTGTAATGGATTCCGTTTTTCATGCTAAAATCTTGTTTTGCTTTGCCAGCCGTTTCAGCAAACGTAACCTGTTCTGATAAATCGTCAGTGTCATAGTCTGCGGCGTTCGCAAAAATATACGCTTTAGATTTCATACTCTGCCTCCATTTCTCTTACCGCTCTATTCAGCGCATTTAATCAGCACGTCAAATCTACGCTTTTTAACAATTTTTTCACTGTCAAGCCACACCTCGGAAATATCTCCTTCCTCATCGTAACACTCAACATTGATTTCGTAGTTCTCACAGTCATTATCCTGTGCCCATTTATAAAACTCTCTGACGTTCATTTATTCTTCCTCCTTAATCACAGCATTTAATCAATACATCAAATTCACTACTGCGCTTCTTTAAATAATAATCACCATCAATCCACACTTCCTGTTTTTCGTCATCTTCATCATAGCATTCAACGGAAATGTCGTAATCGGTACAATTATTAGCCTTCGCCCATTGGTAAAATTCCTCAATTGTCATTTATTTTTCCTCCCTTTTTCTTACCCATTTTTTAGCAAACAGTCGCAGATAATGTATGTAACCGTTATCGCTTAACGATTTAACCTCTTTGCGTACTTTAGGCTTTAAGATTGTTGTGATTGAATGCCCATCTACAATTAAGCCTGCACCCTTTTCCTTGCACATAGCTTTAACTTCGTCTTTATGCTTGCTGTAAAGCTCCTGTGGAACGAAATAATAGAAGCCTTTAACGTCTGGATGGTCGTGGTATTTATTCTTCTTTTGGTCTGCTCTAAAATCAGCAATGCTGATTTTAACTTCGACCTCATAAAGATAATTACTATTGGTTATGTACAGAAAGTCGGCTTCGTAGCATCCCGAGTATCGTTCTTGCCGTTCTCCGCCGTCCCATACTCTCCAGTACTGGTCCATTATGATATTGGGTCCGCAATCTAAGCCACGCTCAATGCCATATAAACGCCCTAAACGTGAGCTAAGACTATCCTCTGTATGTTTATCGCCATAATTCATTTAAAGCCTCCTATAGCTCACACTCCACTCCTAATTCGGCAGCTGCCTTAGGCAAGGCTGCTTGCGCTTCTTCGCGAGTGCGGTATACCCAGCCTTTGTCTAATAAGGCATATTGGTAAGGCAGTCCTGTCCATTTTAGTAAGCAAACAACTAACTTTCCATATACAATATCAAAAGAACGGTAAGTTTCAAACATTTTCGGTTTCCACGGCAGCTTGATGATTTCACAATCTCCATTAATTAACTCTGTTAAAGTATATTCATCCTTAATTTTATTTTGATTTTTTTCGTGAGTATAAAACAACTCTTTTGTACCAAAGTGATAAATTTTATTATTGGGACTGCCTCCAAAAATACTTCTGACTTTAAATTCTTCCCCTATCTCTACGCCCAACATTTGGACGATTTTTGGGATTAAGTTTTTAGCCATTATACGATTCACCTCCTAAATATTTACAGAAAAACGTCCAACGTGTCTTGCCTGTCTTATCGCCAGCAATCGGCTTGTACGGCAAGGCACAACGCAGAACTGCACGATGCGGAATATCTTCTTCGTTCCATTTAAACAACAACATTCCACCCGGCTTTAACACTCTAAAGCATTCAGCCAAAGCCTTATTCATCCACTCTTCCCACAGCAGTGGCAGATGTCCGTATTTCTGAGCAAGCCAGCTTTTCTCTCCGACTTGCACTAGATGCGGCGGGTCAAAAATCACACAGCAAAAAGTGTTATCCTCGATTCCTTTCATACTGGTTGCGTCCATTAGTTTGTCTGGTTGAATATGCAATTCTCGTCCATCACAGAGCTTTGTGTGTAACTCTCTGATGTCGCCAAACATAACAGCATTACTCTCTTTATCGTAATAAAACATCTTGCTTCCACAGCACGGGTCTAAGATAAACGGCTTACCCATTATTTCTCCTCCATTCTCTTATTTTTTCGTACAGTTCAAGTCCTCCCGAAACTAAAATCACTAAGATTATTGTTGTTACGATGATAGCAAAAAATTCTTCATCACTTCCAGCGGTCAATAATAATTCTGCCATGTTATCACTCCCATATACAATCAATGATTACGCATCCATTACGTTCTTCTAAATAATCTTCGTCCAGCCAGTTTTCAACTTCTTTCCCCACGTTATCGTGAGCATAAATCACAACTTGCTTATCCTCGCAGTCATTTTTGACTGCCCATTTAAAAAATTCTGCTATCGTCATTACTTATCACTCCCCATTTAGTTAATTTCTTTTACTTCTTCGTATTCAAGTTCACTGTCAGCATAAATACTTGCTGTTGCTTCATCAGTATCGAAAACACCTATAAGCTTATCAAACCCACCATTACCACAATAGCTATCAATACTAACATTATCATAAGCCTTTTCAATGGCATCTTCTTTGTTTTCTGCTTCTACTACCACTTCAACAGTTACTCTAGTATAACCTGTTACAATATATTTTTTCATCAGTTATCACTCCTTCTTCTCTCTTTCTATATGGATTGCCGCTGCCTGTGATACCATTTCTCGTAGTTCGCAAACTGCGTCATACGTAATTATTCTGTTGCATCGAAAAAGTTTTTATTAATACTTTTGTTTAAAATTTTTCATTACTGCTAACTGAATTGCAACAGCGCTACTATCACTAGAGATTACAGTACGCGTTATCTTCACTCTTTTGTACCCAAGCTCATTCAATTTTTCTTTTAAAATAGTCATCTCTTTATCGAAATTTTCTCTATCTAACATATTTATAATCCCTCCATAGCGAGCACATAATCTACGCCGCTTTCTTCAAGCAGTTTCTTCGCCTGTTCTGCCTTTTTATAGTCAATCATTATTTCCACTCCTTAATTTTTCTGCCGCAGCTGGGACAAAAATCACAACTAAACCCAAGAACAGCAAACCCGCAGTGCGAACATCTGAATACTCCGCGCGCTGGTTCGTTGCCCGGCCCCGCGTAATTCATCGTTGCTCCTTCTGACATTTCATCAGCTAATGCTTTCAATGCGCTTTTGGAAAACAGCATTGTTACTTCTTTTGCATCGTATTCAAAGTCAGAAAAATAAAAGTCCTGTGGACGATAAATACCGTCATAATCAATGTAACCATAGCGGAACGGCAGATTTTCAAAGCCGTTAACCTTAGCATATTCGTAAAGCTCTTTGATTGTCATAGCCTACTCCTTGAATCTCTCAATAACAGCCACGATTAAACTCATCCATTGGATAATAGCAATCGGGATGAGCGTTATAATCATTGCCACGCAGACAAATTCATCTAAAGTCATTTACTCTTCCTCCTTGCGTCCGCCGACAATCTCCAGCTCATCGCCGATACATCTAATGGTGTGTCCCAGGATTTTGCAAGTGCTTTTGAGCCATTTAACGCTATGTCCTTCCAGCACCTTGTCCATTTCTTCGTCGGTCAAGTCCGAGAAGCAAACGCTTTCCCAACGATTGTTACGTTTAACTCTAAAATAAATGCCGTCTAAATCTCTTTTTGTTGTCATTTTTTCATCCTCCCTGCCAAAACTTCACATTTTCTTAACTCGCTACGCATCAGCTCACGTGCTTTACGCAAGCAGTAACGATAATATTTTAATACCTGCTGTCTACGCTTTACCACATCCATATTAACCACCCAATCGCAGCACCTAGCAGAGCACCAAACATAACAGGTATGCCGATGATTAGTATAACCGTGATCATGTCGATGATTACATTTAGCAATTTACTCATTTGCATTACCTCTGTTCGGATTCTGCTTCCAGCCACCTACAGGACGATACAGGTGCAAAATATCGTATATCTTGCCTACGCCGTGCAGATACTCACTTGCTTTCGGATGAATCTGATGTACTTCTTCTTCCGGTAACCAGAAAACGTCTTTAACCTGGCACATAATCTCCCATGACGGCGTTTTATTCGTTGTGCCGCAAAATTTTACGCTTACGTGCTCCCATTGGTTGCCGTCCTGATCAGGCTCAACACCTACAACGCACTGCAAGCTCTTTTTAATTCCTGGTAGTTGCAGGAAGCCAGTCAAAAGCAAGCCCTCAAAATGAAAATCATTTTTCTTGTTGGCTTGAAATTTTTCGTTCGCTAAAATATCCTTAACACTTCTCATCTTAATCTCCTTGCTCCGCACAGTTGCGGATTATTACTGCACTGTTTACATTCCTTGTCACATTCCCAGCAGCATACGTGGCAAACCTCGCTTCTTACGCAGCCGGGAAACGGAAAAGGGCAAACATATTTATTTTTCAGCTTTTTCGTGATTATCGGCTCTTCATCTTTTGAAAAATTCTCGGCAGGCTTCTGAGCTGTAGCCTTGCTTTTGTTAGTTTCCTGCCTTCTTATTTGCGCAAGGCTCATGATTTTGTGCTTACACTCCTTACCTCCGCAGCTCATTCCTTGCCGCCGGGCAAGGTTAGATACATCTCTGTAACATTCAGTGCCGCATTCGCAGACGCATCTTGCAACAGAAGCCTTCTTTTTAGGTCTGATGCTGATAACGCCTGGTGGATAAATTTCAAGCACTGTCAGCATACCTATTTTCTGCCCTAGCAGATAGCTCCAATCCTTATTCTGCATTAAACCGACTTCCTTTCACTTTACTTTAGCCAAATAGTGCCATAGCACGATGAGCATCTAAACGCCCATTTTACAGCACCTTTTCTGTCTACAATCTTTGCGCCGTAGACAAGCTTTATTTTTTCCTGCTTGCAATGAGGGCAGCACTGCTTGCCTTCGGCTGTTGTTCCAAGTAGATATTTCACTGTTGCCCCTCCGTTGCAGTCAGGAATTTTAGCACTCTGCCTGTATTACTGATTCTGTATTCTTCCAGATCATCACGCTTCAGGTACTGCCTTCCGTATAGTGACTTCATATTTTCCCATACAAGGAACGGCACATTGTAAAAATCTGTCAGATTGAACGATACCAGGATAAAGCACCTTGCACCTAAAAAGTGATGAACCTTAAGATATTCTAGCTGGTGCGGTTCAAGTCTGCTTCGCAGCATCTTATCGCCGTCGGTGTGCTTCGCTTCAAAGCACACCGCTAAACCACCTCTCAGCGTCCCTTTGTAGTCAACACCGCTTTTCTTTGCATAGTTGGCTATGAACTGTCCATGCGCTCCATAAGGGCGGATATAATGTACAGGCTCGCTCTGTTTCTCAATTTTCGCAATGCCGTGTTCTTCGTAATACTGGCATCCTGCGTCAATCATCTTTTCAAAGAATGAACCGCTTGCCTTGCTCCGCTTGCCTACAAGGATACTTTTAAGCTGATTCATGTTTCTTGTACCCCTTGAATTTCATTCTGCTGAAAGCGTATCTAAGATAAGCTAAGTCCTGAAGCACATCAATGTATTCAAGCTTATCAACATACACCTTGCTTCTTCCCCATGTACTGATTAGCTTCATACTAGGATTGTAGGTCTGGTGATATATCGTTCTGTACAAAAAGCAATATTCACTGCAAATCTTTTTGAAGTCATCTTTCCTTAATTCGATTTCAGTGAACGCCAGCTTACGCAAGCGGTTAACTTCATCTTTAATCTTCATGTTATACCTCACTTAAAACGGAATTTCCTCATTAAAAGGTACTGCGCTGCCAAAACCTTGGAAGTCCTGGCTTTCTTCTCCCGGTTTCTGCTGGGATTCATTGCCTTGCTCTCTACGCTCAATGAATTCAAAATGCTCTGCGATAATCTCGGTTACATATTTCTTTTGACCGTCTTTAGCGTCATAGCTGCGAATTTGCAGTCTGCCTTCAACTAACACACGCTGTCCCTTACTAAGATAATTGCCACAGATTTCAGCCTGTTTACCCCAGATAACCACAGGAATAAAGTCCGCTTCACGCTGTTTGTCTTTGGAATAAGGTCTGTCCACAGCAAGCGTGAACTGAGCAACAACCTTGCTTGTAGAAGTGTATCTTACCTCCGGGTCTTTTGTTAGTCTTCCTAATAAAATGATTTTGTTCATGCTTTTTGTTCCTTTCTCTTTAACGGATTGTCCTGGCAGAAAATTTCGCCGCCTTCTTTTTTGATTTTTGCTTTGATTTCGGCAATAGCTTTATGCAGATAATAAACCTCGCCGCTGTCATGATACATATTGATATAAAAATTTACTATTGTCGTAAAATATCTCTTATCTTTATCACGATTTGCGCTTTCAGTGATTCTTGTAAGCTCTTTAGCGTCCATGATTCCCTCCTATAATCCTAATAATTTGTTGGTGGCAGCAAAGCCTTCTGCAACCTTCTTCCTGCGTCTGCTTGCGTGTGTAACCTCTACCGGGTGGCACATCTGCAAAATGCGGTCATAGATTCTTGTTTCCGTTATCGTCTGCGGCTTTTTGATTGCTTCAATCGGCAAATTTGTTGTAATGATTGTAGGCAATCCGCTCCGGCAACGGCTGTCGATGATCTGGAACACTAACTCCTGAGCAAACTCCGTTCGCCGTTCTGCTCCTAAATCATCAAGCACTAGCAGTTCAAATTGATTAAATCCGTCAAGATATGCTTGCTTTTGTTCAGTGCCCCACAATGTATTGAACACTCTGCCAAAATTAGTCATTAAGCAAGCTACACCTTTATCAATTAGCGCATTGACAACACACGCAGCGGCGAACGTCTTTCCGCTCCCGGAATTTCCGTAAAGCAGCAATCCTTTATGCATCCTGCGAAAATCATCGTAGTGCTCAACGAAATTCTTCATTGCTCGCATCGTCCGCTCGTCTGCGCCGTCATCATGGCCGAAAGTCTGCGATTGAAGCTCACGCTCCGGGAAGCCAGCTTTTCTAAGCTCTTGCACCCTAGCAAGTCGCTTTTCATGTTCCTCACGCTCACGCTCTGCCTGAAGCTCTTCCGCTCTGCACTTACAGATACAAGTTACAGTTCGCTCAACACCAAACAAGAAACCTCTGCATTGCTTCGGCGTATGGCATTTACCACACATAAGCAATCCGTTTTCGTAATAATCATTTTCGTTTTGCTTGTTAAGCTGTGAAGCATTTTTAGCAATGTGATTTACAGCAAGCGTAATCGAATTCTGAACATCATTCGCATTCATGCTATCACCTCACTAAAAATATTTGTCCAGGTCTGTTTGGTCATCCGGCGGTTTAAAATCATCCGGCGGTTTCTTTGGCTTTTGATTGTCACCGCTCGCAAGGTTTCTTGCAACTCCCTCACAATAGGCTATTGACTTCTTGCCTTGCTGCGCTGTTATCGTAACCGCCTGCATAGCTATCAGCTCGCCGTGCTCCTTAGCAATAGCCTGTAACCGCTCTGCAATGTATGGCGTTATCGGCGTAACATTTTGATTCCAAAAGCCAACAGGATTATTATCGCTCGTAACATTTTCGTAACTGTTACACGTAACGGCAGCATTTTTATCGTAACAACCACTACTAAAGTTATTGTTGTTACTCTTACTCTTATTCTCTTTCTTATTCTTACTCTTATTCTTATCCGTAACATCTGTGTTTGTTACATCGTCGTTACGTGTAACATCTTGACTTGTTACGCTTTTGTTACACGTAACATCTTCGTAACATTTCGTAACATCTGTGTTTGTTACATCGTTGTTACACGTTTTGGATTGCTTTTCGCGCTGCCTTTTAACTCTCATTGCTTCCTTACAGCGTTCACGCTCCTTAAGCTTTGAAAGTTCTTCAGCATTCTGATACTCACTCCAGCCTACAATATAGATATAGCCGTTATCCTCTATATCTATCATGTTATACTGCTGAAATACTTCTAATGCTGTTTCTGTAACTTTAGGTTTAAATCCACCAACAGCAGCTAATGTTTTAGGTGTATACGCTACACCTTCGGTAGCGTATACATAACCACCATCGTTTTTCTTTCTAGCAAGAGCTAACAGGAAGAACCACATTAATGCCAGGCTATCACCAATCTTCGTATCAGCACGCAGTATCTTAATCTTGTCACTGTCGAATACATCAGCACTAACCTTGAACCAGCTCTCCATGTTTCCCTCCTACAATAACTTCTTCCATAACGGCTGCCGTCTAAGTAACCTTACATATTTCATAAGTGCTTTCTTTCTCATAAGTAATTCCTTCCGATTCTCTCAACCCATTCATCCCGGCTATGTTTATCTTCATAACAGGTTTGAGCAAAACGTCTTAACCGCAAGTCTGTTTCTCGGTTAAGATGTGGACCGAGCTTTCCATGATGGTGCTCATGGCATAACCAGATCGTTAAACCAAGCTTATCGGAAATCTTTCTTCCGGCTGTTCCGAATATCACATGATGTCGCTCTAGGTTACAGTTTGTACCGCACATAAAACATTTCTTGTCGCTCTGTAATATGCTTTTCTTACTCATGCTGTTTGCCTCGTTTCTTCAAGCAAGTTTTTAATGGCAGTATGAGCGAGCGTGTATTGAGGGATTGTAATCATTTTTTCAAGTTCCTCAATAGTCAAGTCTTTAATGTTTTTGTATGCCGCAAGCGGTCTGCCGTTTTCATCGTGACCATTAGCAACAGTTACAATCACATCGCCTTGCGGAGTAATCTTAACGAATTTATCTCCGGTAGCTTGCGGTTGAGCTTTAGGCTTTTGCTCTTTGCTTTTTGCTCTTAACTCTTGCTTCGGCTCCGGTTCACAGGCTGAATTTCCGTCATCATCCTCTTGCGCAAGTCCAAGAGCAGCTGCAAGGCTATATCTTCTTGCATATGTCAGTGTACTGCCAAAACCCTGGGCATCATTCTTCTGAATAGGATAACTACTCGTAACTTTAATAAACTGACCGCTGCTATGCATGATCATTGTAGTGACAGCAAGTTTACTGCTTTCTACAATTCCTTCGTTAGCCTGGAATATGCTTAAGCCGTTCTTGCTAAGCGGCTCACGTGCTACGTTCAGGCATTCCGCTAAATCCGCATATTTGCTTTTAAAAAACGGATTGTCACAGCCTTTAACAGCATTTTTCATTTCGCCCTGAGCCTTTGCTAAGGCTTCAGCCAAAGCGTCGATTTTCTCGCTCATTTCCATTTAAATCACCTTTCCTTCCTTAACCAGCTCTTCAAGTCTGCTATGAAGCTTAAGAGTTGTTTCAGCATCCCAGTGACAACATTCACAATAACTGCCAACTTTAGGATATGTTTGCATATTTACCGACAAGCTGTTAACGTTATAGCTTAACACATCACCTTCACGCACAGCCTGTTTTTCCTGGTGGTATCCGAAGTGTTGATACTTACATTTGCCATCCCTGGTACAGTGTGAGCAAGTCTTAAAGTCTTTCAACCAGCTCTCTTTCGTCTGCTTGTGCTCACCATGCTTCCTTTTTCTGAAAGCTTCAAATCCTTCCATGCTAAGTCCGCTGCGAGCTAACACGGCGTTAACCTGTTCATTAGTTACCATATACATCCTCCTTTTGAATTCCGAAACCAAGCTTTAAATCAGCATAGGCTTTAACTACTCTGCCTTGTGCAGTTGTATAGCCTTTTAGCTGAAGCTCTTTGTTCCATTCCCTTATAAGCGAGTAGCCTTTTCCAACGCCTACGCCTAAAAGGTTGGCAATATCTTTAGCTGTGTAGAATCTGCTTTCCATGTTTGACAACCTCTTTTCCGTATGCTATACTATATATGACCTATTTTTTAAACCGATTTCCTTTCGACTTTATTTATAGGTTAAAGGCTCTCTATTAGCGTGGGGGGTCTTTTCTTTTTGTTCTTCTTCAATACCAATCAACACAAGCAAAGCCTGTGCACCTTCCCGGCATTCTTTTAAAAGACTGTCACCGAGGTGCTTTTTTTGTACCGTTTTCGCTACCATTTGCGGAAACAATTCAACCACTTCACCGACTTCTTTTTGCGCCCTCAACATATTCACTGCTAAATCATCAGCAGGAGGAATAAGTCCAAAAACGTCGCAGAACACAACGTTCTTTTGCAGGTGCTGTACACGTAACCACGGTGTACGATAGAGTTTTGACATTGCCAATGCAATAGCATCCGGGCATTGTCGCCAGTCAATCTCATAATCCTTTAAACAGCTTGCAGAGATTGCAAGTCCTTCTGCCGCATTTACACGGCTCATCCCTGCGTACTCTCTAGCTACTTTGTAGATGTTAGTTTGAGTTTCAGACATTATATAAACTCCTTTCTTGCTATAATAGGCTTATAGCAGTTAAAGCTTTTTAGCCTGCTATCATTGTTCTTTCACTGTGTAGTAATTAACAGTGACTACATCTCCAGGCTGGAGATAACGGCGGTTGGCGGTCAGGTGCTTATTATCTTCGGAAACGTTGTACCAGAATTCGTCAAAACAAATTCTGGTTTTGTTAAGCAGGAAATACTTGTCAGCGATTCCATACATTGTTTCGCCTTCCTGTACAACGTGCGTAACTGTATGCCTTTGCACCTGGCTGTCCGAAAATCCGCCAACTAAGCTAAGACAACACCAGGCAAAAATGATACATACGCAGATTTGCAATACCTTTTTCATTTTCTTCACTCCTTAATCTAAAAAGTAATCAACGCTTACGCCGAAGTATTCGGCGAGCTTTTGTAAGGCTTCAACATTAGGTTTGTTTCTGCCATTTTTCCAAGTTGAAAAAGCTGAATTGCTAAGTCCTGTTGCCTTTGCAACCTGATAAGCAGTAACGTTGTTTTTCTGCATTAATTCAGCAATTTTTCTATACATTTCAGCACTCCTTTCTTGACGTTCAATTTTGAACGTGATATACTTTAATTGACAAATGTAAAATACTTAAAATTATTTTACGGCTTTAAAGTATTTTTGTTTTACATCTTAGTAATATTATAACATAATGTGTTAGAATTGTAAAGTAGTTTTGCTTTGCTTTTGTAAAATATTTTTTCGAGGTATCGAATGTACGAAAAATTTGAGGCTCTTCTAAAAGAACACAATACAACTGCATACCAAGTTGCTAAAGCAACTGGTATTAGCAACTCAACATTTTCTTTATGGAAAAGTGGTCGTTCTGAACCAAAAGTAGCGACCATACAAGCTATTGCTAATTACTTTGGCATTCCTGCTGGTTACTTTTATGAAGATAAAGACTATGCTCTCGGTGTAACAGAACAACAAGCAAAGTCCCTCGGCATAGACACCGAAGCAGTAAAGCAGCAGCTCAATGCCCAGCTTCTCGACGAACAGGCTATTAAGATTGCTAAACAGATTCAGAAGCTCGATGACACCCAAAAGATGGCTATTGAGCAAATTATAAAAGGGCTATTGCAAGGCAAAGGCAAGGCCTGACTTCCCCTTCGCCAGCATGGCATAATACCTTGCAATCTAAAGGAAGGAGGTTAAAACGAAGTCGATGTCATACCACTAACGAGTATGCACAGCTGATTCGACAATTAACAACAGAGCATGTGTATTTCCTGCTACTCTGCATAGAAATTGCCAACCAACTGGTTGCAAAAAACAAGCTGAAACTGTAAAACGCGGACTTAACGATTCAACTTGATGTTAGGGGGATTCCCTTTAGGGAGCCATTTTGTAGAAGAACTACAGCGATAAGAGGGCGCATATGTCCGTCCTCTTTTTCGTGTGTATAGAAAGAAAGGAAGTCGGTACTAATGTTCGGATGGTTTTCACGCAAAGCATCAAAGGAAGATATTCAAGATTATATAAAAATGCTAACCACGGTAGCCATGGAAGATAAGTACGAAGACAAAACGCAGCTTACTAATATGTATAATTTCATAAAAGAAAAACATATTACAGATGAGCAACTTGCTGAAGCTCAGTCCATGGCTTGTAATAACATCTGGTCTGATATAATGCAGGACGGAATAGTAACAGAAGATGAAGCACAGAAATTTAGTAAGTATTTGCTTGTATGCGAACATCTCACTCCTAAAGAAGTAAAATACTGGAACGGAAAAATAGAGCTAAACAGAACCCTATACGACATCACAGTTAACGATAAATTACCAATCTATGATAAAAATGATGTTCAGATCATATATAAGGACGGCGAAATACTTCATTATTCAGCATACGCAGATATGATGAAAATGAAAACTGTTACCAAAAGAATTAATTATTCCGGACCGTCTGCATCTATACGCATCTGTAAAGGCGTTCGTTATCATGTAGGCTCTATGAGTGTATCAAGAAAAACATCTTCTTTTTGGACTTCTGACTCATGGGGTATCTTTTGGATAAGCAATATGCGTATAGGCTTTTTAGGCAGCTCAAAAGCTTTTGCTTTCCCAATCTCCAAACTGTTCTCTATTTCTGACGGTGACGGTGGATTGCATATCTTTAAAGAAGGACGAGCAACGCCGTACATTATACGCCTTTCGGAATACGAAGAACCCTGTGCCATAATATCTAATTTGCTTAACAAATCATAAAGGAAGCCAGCATCAATGAAAAGAATAATCATAGCACTCATAACTATTTCCTGCATCGGAACATTCACACTGTCGGCAGAAGCTTATGTAGCTAATCGCAATACTGGCAAGATACATACAAACACTTGCAGATTCGTACCAAAAATGAGCGGCGGCAGTAAAGTTTACATAAATTCATTAGCAGAAGCTAAAGCATCAGGCTATACGCCTTGTCAGCGTTGCCGTCCATTCTAGGAGGTCGATATCATGAAAAAGCTTTTTCTTGTGCTTGCTGCCCTACTTGTTTTTACAATATCATCATTTTGCGAAGCATCAGAATCAAGTAATGCAAAATACATAAACGAAAATTATGTAAAGCCATCATTCTCTTTACTAATTGATGATTTTTTTCCAAAAACAGAAGAAATTATAAAAAACTATTCAACAGAGTATCAAGACCGTGCCGGTGGAGATTTGGCATATTACTATCGTCCTAGATTTGTGGAAATCAAAGAGAAATTAGCTAATGACAAAAAAGCCAAGGATTCCCATATTAAACAGTTGGCAGAAGTGGTAATACAAAACGAGATAGATTTAATAGATGCTTTTATGATTTTAAGAGATAAAGAAAATTATAATCGTAATTCATTTATGGCGAAAGTCGAAAAAACTCTTTCAAATTTCAAGGATATTACAACACAATACAAAAACGAATATGAATCCATAACGCAAGAACCATTATCAAAAAAGTAACAGACTATTTCCCTAGCCTGTTAAAAAAATCACTAGCAGGCTTTCAAGCCTGCTTTTGTGCTTTTTGAAATAAAAAAGGCTTGAAAAACAGTCTGAACATAAAATTCCAGGTTGCTTTTCAAGCCAGTATTTTTATACAGTTTATATCATTATTTTTGTAGATTAAAAATCTTATCAGAGCTTCATATTTAGCTTATATGAGCATTTAATTTTTACTAATATATATATAAGTAGAAGCCTTGAAAAGTCGCTTATAAGCTAAATATGAAAGAGATTTTTTTTGCATTTTTTGGCAAAAATTACATGAAGGGAGCTGTAAAACATGACAGTAACAAAAAATCCGAAAACAGGAAAATGGGACTGCTCTTTTTGGTATAAAGATTGGCAAGGAGTGCGTAAGCATACAACAAAAAGAGGTTTCGATAAAAAACGTGATGCTGAAAAATACGAAAGCGACATGAGAAATAAAACTCATACACATGATCCGAAAATCAGCGAAGTTATTGCAGCATACCGGGAAGAGCTGGACAGCAAACTAAAGCTAGGAGAATTAAAGCAGTCGACTGTCGACAAGAAAAACCAGGCATTAAAATATTACGTCCTCCCTTTCTTTAGGAATATGAACATAGATAAGGTTACTCCGCTTCAAGTTATGCGCTGGCTTGCCCTTCAAAATGAGAAATCAAAAAAAGAACGCCTTTCAAGCAGACTGCTAAATCAGATACGTTCGGAATTAAGCCAGGTATTCGAGTTCTCGAAAAGAAATTACGGAACAAAAAACAACCCTGTCACTCTTACTGATAGAGTGAAGCCATATTCTAACGATACACGTGCGAAATTATGGACAGTTGAACAGTATAAGGTTTTCTACGACGATATTAAGATAGCGTCACATAGAGTGCTGTTCAATATCATCTTTTGGGCAGGCTTGCGAATAGGTGAAGTTATGGCACTAAAAATCGAAGATATATCTCCCTATAAAATTCACGTCGACAAATCGCTTATGAGGATACACAATAAAGATGAATTTGTCATTAGTACACCCAAAACAAAAAGCTCCGTACGTGATGTTGAAATACCGAAATACCTCTATAATCAAATCATAGACTATATAGGCACGCTTTATAAGGCTAAACCAGAAGATTATATCTTTGACGGCATAAAACCGTCGGCTATCAGAACATATATGCAATATCACTGCACTAAGTTAGGCTTGCCAAGAATTAGTCCTCACATTCTCCGGCACAGCTATGCTTCAATGCTTTACGCAGCTACCGGAGATATTCTAGCAGTCGCTAAACAGATTGGTCACGCAGATAAAAACACAACCTTTGAATTTTACGCTCACATGATGCCAGAAGCTAATAGGAAAGCTGTAGACAAATTAGAGAGTTTAACCGTTGATAAGTCAACTAAAAATAGTGAATTTTAATTTTCGGAACTCATTTTGAACTCATCTAGTAAAAAAAAGAACCGCTAAATCCCATAAATACTAGGGTTTAGCGGTTTTTATTTACAATGCTCTATATTGATTCTACTAAATCAACTACTTTTTTACAAGCGGTTTTCTGTTGCGCTGTGAATATCTTTGCGCTTATTTTTTTCATTTTTTTAGTTGCTTTTATTTTGGAACTCATTTGGAACTCACAAGCAAAAAAGCAGGCTGACTAAACCTGCTTTTTTTAGCCGTATGTAATAGTAAGAAGATAATTGAGATACCGAAATGGAAACAAATTCAAACCAAACCATACATATATTATAGCATATGCTTACAGCAGGTGCAAATAATATAATTATTGTCTTTCCTTTGCTCTCATTTGAGCTACCCATAAGTCAAGAACTTTTCCGCTAGGAGCATCAGGATCACACATATAAGCTTTAGCAATCTTGACAAGTGTTCCGGTATCGCCGCTGAACGCTGCGCCATAATCACTATACACCATGTTCAGCACATAATACCAATCAGCTTTATGCTTAATATTATGTTGCTCTGCTAGTTGATTGGTCTGCTCATACGTCCAATGCTCACCATTAGTGCCATCCGTGTTCTGCATCTTGCTAACTGCAAGCTTTGCAAGTGCTTCATCAAAATGAGGACCATAAGCTACACAGTGCAAGTCATACAACGTGCGATAAAAAAGGTCTGGACAATGCATCTTAAGCTTTTCTAATGCACTGCAAATAATTTCTTCCATTGCCCTCTCTTTTGTATCATCACCTATAATTTTGTTCCAATAGTCTTTATAGGAGTGCATAACTACACCCCCTTACGCAAGTTTAACCACGCTGATAGCTGCCCTGTTAATAGTTGCGGCCGCTGTTGCCTGTACCTGCAAACTTGTTGTGTTATTCACAGCACAGCAAGAAGGACGAACACGCACCAGCGTGGTAAAGGAAATATTCACAGCCGTGTCAGCAACGCCAGTAACAATACTTTCCGCACCATTAATCACAGAAGATGTGCTTTCCGTAGTGCTCAGAAGCTGCAAGCCAACATTGCCAGCAGCAGCAGGAACAACATCAGCATTTACACTAACAAGGTACAAACCACGAATAAGGCTAACGCTAGAACTGCCAGCAGGATGCTTAATAGCAACGCCAGTCAGAAGATTATTTATAGGAAAGCTAACAAAAGCATTCGCTGCAACAGACTGAGCAGCAACAGCCGCAGCGTTCAAAGAAGATTTTTCGTAGCAAATCATTTTTTTCACCTCTTTACGCAATAAAGGTATTTTCTTAATACCTTTAAAATTATCGTTTTTTTAAAGCAATAGGGACGGCTTGCACCGTCCCTAATACAGTGCAGTTAATGCACATAACTTATTTTTAACCTACATTATAAGCGCAGCCACAAGCTCCAGCTACATTGGCAGCGACACTTTGGTACGGACTAGATGTAATATAAGCGGGCTGCGGGTAAGGTCTCAGCGTACCGATAAGGTTAGCACTTTGCGCCTGTTGGCTTAATTGGAAATTAGCGGTCTGCAAATCCCTGTCACGATCTGCTAACTTGTCGCGAAGGTCTTGGATTTGGTTAGCTACCATAATTGCCCTAGTCTTTTCGCCGTCCTCTTTCACGGCGTTTACGATAGCGCAAGTATTTTGTGCGTTCTCGTAGCGTACCGCATCAATGTTGCGGTTAGTTTCGTAGCCAAGAGAAGCAATCGCTTGTTTTTGCTCGCAGCAGCATTGCTGAGCGGCGAAACGATTTTGTGCAATCTCGCTGCCAAGCTGATAACCAGTCTGCATAATATCACGCTGAACACCATTAAAACCATTCAGCATAGTGCTGTTCTGAGCGTAAAAACCATCACACAAGCCATTCTGAACACCACGAATACCGTCTTTAATATCCTGCATGGAAAATTGGTCTGCAATCTGATCACGTGTCATACTGCCATTAGCAAAAATTTCAGCACCCATGTTACCACGGTTATTCCAGTTGCCGCCCCAACCGCCCATAAGAGCGAAAAGAACGATAATCCACATAAACCACATACCGCCGCCCCAGCAGTCACCATAACCATTGTTTCGATTCATGTCCATTACAGGGACAATGTTTGCACCTTCCATGATTTTTTCACCTCCGTAAAAATCTATCTAAAGCTTCATTGCGCGCTTATTGAAGCCTTAAACCAAATTGACTTAAAAATTGATTAAGCTGTTCATCGTTCATGCCTTTTTGTTTGGCAAGATTCCTCACAAGAGTTTGCATCTGCTCTGGCGATTTACCTTGCCCCATCTGCATCGCCCTACTCATTAGCGGATTTTGTCCTGCGAACTGCTGCATTATTCCCATTGGATTTCCTGCTTGCTGAACCATCTGCATCATCTGAAATATGTTCATCATTTGTCATTCCTCCAATCTGCTCTTCGAGCTTTTCAATTCTTCGTTGCAAGGCTATAACAACATTATTGTCAGCATATACAGGTTGCTTTTGCGCTCCGCCTTCCTGCAAAGTATATACTCTAAACACAGGCAAGCCGTCCATGCCTATAAGCTTTTCATAAACCTTTCCTTCGGCAGGAGCCGGGAAATATGTACTGCTTCCGTCAAGGTCAACCTGAGCTGCTTTGGCTTCATCAACGCTCGTAACTACTCTTCCTTTAAGATATGTTCCCGACATTTGTGTCGGAAACATCTGCGGTTGCTGATATGCCTGCTGTTGCTGTTGTTGCAAATAATTCAACCGTTGCTGCATTTGCTGTGTTGCCCCGGCATAAGGGTTATAAGGTCCATATTGTCCGTACATTCTTATCACCTCACTTATATTCTAAATGAGAGTAATGTAAACAATCCCTAAAAATACAGACAAAAAAGCCTAGCAAAACAGACATTTAATAAAAATAGGCAAAAAAAATACAGCCATCTAAACTGTTACAAAATGTAACCTTTTAGATGGCTGTATTATTACATTAGCACTCGATTAATAGCTTTGTAAGCGGTGCTTATTTCTCGGTCAACAGTTTTGGTGGAGATGTTTAGCTCCATTGCGATTTGATAATTCATCTTGCCTTCGACAAATTTCATCTCACAGATTTGCATTTGCCTAGGCGTTATTTTCGCTTCCTGAAGCACTGCATAAAATGAGCGTCTGGAACTTTCTGTTAACCAGGTTCTTACGCTCTTTTGCAGTTCTTTCATTAGATCACCTTTTCAAAACATAAGCAAGCAGTGCAATCAGACCAATGTTAGCGAACAACATTCCAGCCATGATATAAAACTGCTTATCAATAATTCTTTTGTTTTCAGCAAACAACATAGTTACCATACCAGCAGGCAAAACTTCCTGCTTAACATTTTCGTTATCATTCATCCTATCACCTCATATAATATATTTAATAAATATATTATATCACATCGACAAACAGGCAGTCACTAAACAATTTAAGTAAAACAAAAGCGTCCTGCTTTATACAGAACGCTTTAATGGATGTCGAATGAAATCCACCAATCAACAATTTCAAGAGTGAAGGTATTATTGACAATATAATTATAACACGAGGAAATTTATTTAGCAACAGCATAAGCAATAACAAATACAGCACATCCAGCGTAAACATTTCGCTGACATTTAATTATTTTTGCCTTCCGGCGTTCTAATTCCATTTGCTCGGTCAACGTCTTGTATAATTCTTCGCTGCGTTTCAACGATTCCTCGGCACTCACCAATGAGCGTTTGGAGTTCGTCAATGCTTCTTGTGTTAAATTGAGCTGCTTCTTCGCCTCGTTTAACTGCGTTAACAGTTCTGTCGATGTGTTCTTCTGCTGCTTCAATTTCTCGTCTACCAGATTCAACTTCGCTTCTAGCAGATTCGTTTGATTTTTGAATTGATTCCACTGTTCGATTGACATTGTTATCTGAGTCGGTGCCGCTTCTGCTGACGGCATATCGGTAAACTGTATTGCTAACCAACAGCATAACAGCAATGATAAACAGACCTTTAATAATCTTACATCGTGTTTCATTCTCCATTATAACCTCTTAACAATATTAGTATTTGTAAAATATAATAAATCTCATCAGACGCACAAATTTCGCCTACAAGCGATTTTGGATGCCGACACGATAAATCATAAGCGGCACTAAATTTAAAACGCTCATAGGCGAAGTATTTTTGTGCGAATTTACGCCTTTTGTAGAAGATTATTATTATGTGCCTGGTAGTTTGTTATAATCCGAAATAATGATGCAATGCACCAAGAGTAAAGCCTATAATAAGGCCTACCCAAAATTTTTTGTCAAGCACAAACATTTTCAGTTCTTCCATTGTATCACCTCCAATCATTGTAGAATGTGTCACCGGCTATTACGCAAATAAAAATACCAGAAAATGCTACACGTATAGGAGAGGGAATAACTAAACCTCTTGTCGGTGACTGTATCTAAAGCATAAGCTTTAAATCATCTTCCGTTGCCAGCATACCCATAAGCAGGTACGCCGTATGGTGTTGTTAAGTCAATGCCAGCGACGTACTGATACGTAGCTTCCGCTCTATTGGCGTAACCTGCTCTATACATCTCGCCAACATCGGCGGCAACCCAGTAGTAGTTTTTAAACAGTTTATAGAGTGCTTCCAGACTGCGCAGGTCAACGTGCATATATCTGTTAGCCAAAAAGCGCTTAACTACCCAAGTAGATGTAGGGCACCACATTCCGGCATAGATAATGCAACGTGTATCGTCCAACGTCGGCACCTGCTGAAGCACTTCGACGTATTGCAGGCAGTCACGGGATAACTGTTCTAATTGTGCCTGCTGCCCTGCTTCACTTCTTAAAAGTTCTTTCAGCATAGGCAGTTCGCCGCTTGCCTTAATATCAATGTAAGTGCGGTCTGCATACTCTGCGCCGCCGGGGATAGCTCTCAGCAGCTCATTTGCTCTATTCCCTTCCCATTGGCTGACACCGATTGACGGATAATCATATGCAGTGCTTTTTGCCACGCTGTCATAGCCACCTTCAATTCCTGTATTAATTAATCCTTTTGCAATCTCTCTTGCAAGGCTCTTATTCCAATCGCTCATTATTCCGTTCCTCGCTTCTTATTCTAAACATTCTTGTTTCAATCGCCTTGTTGCCAAGTTGGACCAGAAGCAGCGCCACCATGCCAAGTGTGCAGCTTTCATAGTTGCCCCAAGTTCTGGCGAAAAAAGCAAGCCATAATGTAACCAATACCCAAACGGCAAAGCCTATAACAGCACAGATTCTGCCCACGCTATAGGCATTATCGTTCTTCTTTAACATGTTAATTAATTTACGCATCTTCTTCACCTCTGTTCTTCGGCGGATAGTTCTGCAATTCATTAATCTGTTGCATAAGATTGTCGATTACGCCATTATCACCTAAAGCTTCATAACTCTTATAACAAGCATCAATGCTTTCTTTTGCGTAAATAGGTATCCATCCTTTATCCTGGACATAGTGATTATAAGCCTGGATAATTCTGTCGCGCAGAAGAGCTTGAAGTCCAGCCTTTAGAGCATCATTTTGTTTCTTCTTCTGCCGATACATAGTAATCAGTAGCGTTATTACGCAACCAGATATGACGTTAATAATAGAGTTCAGCGCCGCATCTAAAGACTGTTCTATCATTTCATTACACCCCTATTGTCATACTTCCATTGTCACAGCTTCTACTTCTGCCGCCGTAGTTGCTGCCTCAACTTTTTCTTTTGCTACACGATATGCAGTATGCAGTTTGTTTGAGCGTACCGCAACGGCAGCAATAATCATCTTTAAATCGTTAGCCGTCACTGGCGTGTCGGCATTATCTGCCGTGGTCCATTCTATTGTAGCTCCTTCGCCTTGCAGTTCCAACGCAATAATTGCAGCACTGATTCTGTCACGGGCTTTACTGTCGTAGTCGTAGAGGTGCCCGCCGTATTCCACCGGCTCAACCTCTTTGCTATCACGCAGACGCTTTAATTCCATGATTTTACGTTCACGCAAGATTTCGATAGGTTCTTCGGCGTGGATAACTACTACACCTAATTCCTGTAAGGTATCGTCACTGATTGACAGAGGAATAAAGATTCCGTCTTTGCCTAGTGCTTCCGAAAGGTCATACAAGTTATCATAGCTGTTAGCCTTATACGTGTATGTATTCATCAAAATCACCTCTTAATTAAATACTATTTCTACTTTATATTTCTTTCCTACGTTTGCGGCACTAAACATACTAGAAATACTTGACGGCACACGTTGCACATAGGTGTAAAAACCTGTTGCAGCACTTTGATATGTTATTTTACCGACTGCAAGTGATTGGGTAACACCTGTTTCAAGCGGAGTGATGTTAAGACTGATATTACGGCTGCCACTCGTAACACCTTCTTCTTTAAAGGCTATATCTAACCATCCAGCGTAGTAATTCAGCATAACAAGAGTAACGGCTCTACCGTCATGTTCGACGTTTCCTGTAACCTCACCGTAGTAACCACTGTTGGCGTTATATCCATATTGACCACTTTTAGTTCCCATAGTCATAATGAATACATTCTCATCAACCACACCGCCCTCAGCACGTTTGAACATAAATAGACGATTAAGTCCCATGTTACATCACCTCTATGATAACTTAGATGCTTGTACGATGCTAGTTTTGTTACCGCTATTATCTAATGTTATAAAGATATTAAGTAATAAACCCGCACTCGTAATAGCAACATCACTAGCACTACCAAGGTATTTAAGCGTTCCTGCATTAGTAATAGTCAGAGGATAGTCAGCATTAGATTTTATATATGCAGTAAAAATTAATGATTGACCACTATTTAGTAAATAGTTGAAGTTTGTTAAATCTAAAGTAAAGCTACCTGTTGCATTATAAACAGCCGTAACTTTAGTAGGTTTTACAGAATTGCCACTAGCATAATCTGTTTTATACTTTTCTGTGCTCAACAATGCTAAATCAAACGACTGCTGAGCCGTCCATGTGTTCTGTACAGACGTGCTCACTCCACCACCACCACCTCCGCTAGTAGTAATATTTACGTTACCGCTGCTATCGGGTTTAGTGTTATTTACAGTTTTTATATAGCCTGCGTCATTAGTAAATGATGATACGTTTGTAGGGATAGCTGCCTGTACAAAAGCCGTTGTCGCTATCTGTGTAGTGTTCGTTCCAACTGCCGCAGTAGGTGCTGTCGGTGCACCTGTTAGCCGTGCCCCGCCGTTCCAGCCGTTGCCGTTGATATTTCCAACTAAAACAGCTCCAGATTTTGTACCGGTTAGGCATTTGTAGAAATTCCAGTTGGGGTCATATTCATAAAAATCAACAGAATCATGACCAGAATAGCCAAAATCTATAGCATGATAGTAGGAGTTAGCGTCGCCCTCGCCGCGGAATTTGCGGCACTGAAAATAGTTTGCTGTCGCTGTGCCTGTCTGGAAATTAGTCGCTGTGATGCCGCCAGTTACGGTGCCGCCTGTTAACGGCAGGTATTTTCCTGAACCACCACCGCCCATGTTAGCTATAGCCTCGGTAACCACTTTATTTTGGACCGGATTAGTGCTAGTAGTCGACAACTCAGCGTCAATGGTAACCTTTTGCATCAAGCCTACAACCGGGTTACCGTCGGCCCCGGTTGCCTTTACTCCGTCTGCCAAATCGGCAGCGGTGACGGTATCACCGGTAAGGTCTACCAACGTGTTACCGCCGTATATAACTTTATTTACTGCCATTTTTTATACTCCTTAGCCTATAGTAACAGTCTTGCCGCCTTGAGCATTGTCGCTCTCATTGTAGGGTATCGGCTCTACAGTCACCTGCGACAGATAATTAAAACCCTGTGCGCTGTCAGGCAAGATTGTTTGCGCTGTTGTTTTTGGGGTAGCAGTCTTAGCCTGCGCTTTTGCGCTCTCAGTGCCGCTCATGATGCCGGTAACGCCTAAAATGGATACACCTGCCCTGATGTTTGTAGCAATAATTTTGGCCTGTTCGGTTGTACTGATTTTAACCTTGCCTGCGCCGTCATGGTAACCGATGGGCACGGTGTATTCGTCAGCCTTCTTGCTGATTTCGCCGCTGACAGCACCATTATTTTTCATTTCGCCTGTGATTTTAACGCCGTTGACGTAGGCTGTTTTTCCGCTGAGGATTTCTGCGCTGGCAGCAGTCGCATCGGAAGTATCGGCGTTAAAAGTGCAAGTGCCTACAATCGGCGCACCGCTTTTATCGTGAGCAGTATATGTGCTCAATATCTTATCTGCTGTAACAGTATCGGCGGTTAAGTCGATTAATGTTTTTCCTCCATACACTACCTTAGAGATATTTTTTTCAGCCATAATTTACTTCGACCTCGCTTCCTATGTATGCCGTAATTCCATCGGATAAATTGGATGTTTCAAAATATGGAATTTTTTCGACAGTAATATTTTTTGTTAATTGTTTGTTTGCCGTCGGCAATATCTGCACTTCATGAGCTTCGGAGTGTACCGTATAAGCTCCGTCATAAATATCAGCACCGACACTCCGTGCTGACAACATCCCATGTAGGTTACCTTTGTTCGGTGACAAATTGCCATGCAGCTCACCTTTCGCAGCCGTCAGCGTACCATGTAACCTCATTAGTAGGTCACCTCCTCCATTAAGAGGAACTCGTGTGGCGGAATAACTGTATCAACGTAGCCATCAGCACGGCGAAGCTCAATATCATATACATAAGCTCCAAACGCCAACCCTTCAGTATCTGCTGGCTTAATATCAAGCTCACCATTAACAATAACTTTTTGCAGAACGATAGTCGGGTTACGTACTGTGCGACGAAGCGTAAATGTTAACACATCGCTGTCAGTCAGTTCAACATTCCTTCCATTAATATCGGTGATGCTAATGTTAAAAACACCGCTATCACCTCTAATCATTCTGATGTTGTTGTCATCAACTTTAAACACCGCTATCACCTCTTACAATTCTATATTGTTGAGTTCAAAAACAGTTTTGCAAGCTTCTACTTCAGCTTGTTTTTTCCAGCCTGCTTGTTTGCAATCTCCTATATGCATGCTTAAGTCAGCCATCCACTGCATAACTTGCTGCGGATTAAGCAGATACACAGCCTTGCTGTCCTTGCCCTCAGCTACGCCACGTACGGGGCAGCCGTCGGGATATTTTTCCGCAAACAACGGTGTACCGACGTTGAGGGCGATACCCTGCATGGTCAGTTGCGTATCTACATCACTGTCATAACGCACAGGCTCGCCGCTGGCACTACTGATAAAACCGCCCGTGATGTTGGCGGCTGTCCATTGGCTGATTTCGGCGAGTTTTGCCTGCTTAGCTGCAGGCAGCAGCTCTGCATCTGTAGGTGCTGGCTTAGGATATACTGAGCCGTCATCAGCAATGAGATACTCGCCGTCGCTGTTGCCGATGAGCATATTAAAATCATCTTGGTTAACGATGACATAGCCTTGTTTGAGTAGCTCAGTAATTTGCTCTTCGCTATACTCTACAGCGAGTTTTGTGTCTTTTCTCTGCCCTTGTTCCGGCAGGATAAGGTATTGATTTACTCTTTTGTCATTCATGGTTTTTCCTTTCTACGCCCTTCGGGGCGGTTTTAGATTTGCAGTGGGGATTAAGTGATAATGTGCAAAGCCAAACAATAACATTTCCCGTTAGTTTTGTTAAAAATTGTTACCACGTCACATGGATAGCTATAAGCTCAGTAACCAACGCATACAAAGCAAGTGGTTATGTTAATTCGGTTACCAAAAACTCGTTTTACGCAACAGCGGATAACATTAGCTGCCAAAAATATTGGATAGCGATAGGTGTTTAGCAGTGGGGAACTAACCAGCCATCGCCGATTACATTCCCGGTAAGATTTCCATCAAGATGTCTTACCGTTGTGCCCCAGCTACAAGCTTCCGGCGACAATGGTAACATGAGCAAAAACAGGGTATGTGTTACCGATTTAACCGCTAGCGGTTTTGCTTTAGAGTATCCGCAAAGCACCTATAATTACATAGCTATTGGCGTATAAATTATCGGCCAATGGCCAACCACCATGCGCCATCCATAATCACACCGGAATGCTCTACGTTGAAAAGCACAGACATTCGATTGTTGGAGTAGCTAACGATGTACGGGCCTGTGCCTACATCAGACCTTACATTAGTCATGTGAAGTTGCGTACTGATTGTGTAAATTGTTTTGGTAAACGATATTGGAAAAACCGCAACTTTAGGAGTGCCGGAACGGACGTCATTATGGTTGACATATCCCCACTGCACTTAATAGCCAACAGATATCCAACGTGCGGTATCATTTGCGCCCCAGCCCGATGCTGTTACTACTGTAAATGAGCTGCGTGTGATAGCCTGTAATGACAACGGCTTTTGCCAATAAGACGAGTCATCCCGGAGTACATACGTTGCTACTACCGCTAAGCAGCGCGACGGAAATGCTATGGGGAAGGATGTTTGATATCCGTTCTGTGTCGCTATTCCCCACTGCAGAATTAGCCCATTACTAAATTTTACATAGCCGTTCTGGGCGAGGTTTGCTGCTACGATGTACGCCCCATCATCTTTTAACAGGGCTAAATCATTATCAGCGATGATATCTTTAAACTGATTGTATAGTGTTTCTGAAGGAAAGACGTGTATCTTGCCGAGATTTGTTGTTGACTGAGCCATTTTCTACCTCCTACATAATTTGTGCTGTAATCGTTGTTGTCGGGTCACTGCTGCTGTGCTGCAAAGACGTTAAATTACTTGTGCCGCCGGAGCTGACCTTATACGTCAGCGTTGCTGCGCCGCCAAACTCGCCCAAGATAAGCTCCTGCTTTTTGGCGTTCGGCAGCGGGATGCTGAACGAGCCCTCTTTGGATGCGCTGTTAGTCGTGATCGTATACGTCCACGTGCCGGTTGCGCAGTCCGAAACGTCAATATACGCATACGTATCGGCAGGAGTAACCTCAGCCGAGAAGCTCCGGCGTTTTGTGCTTGACGTAAAGGTGACGTTGTACGTCCCACCGTCAAAGGTTACCGGGACGGTATTAGTAACGCCGTTATATGTTACCGACAGCACTTTGCTTGTACCTGCCTCGCCGCGTACGGCTACGGTAACGCCGTAGGTAACGGTATACACGGTACCGTCAACAGTGATCTGCTCACCTGTTGCCATCAGATTATTGTCATAATAGACCGCCAAATAAGCATATCCGGATTTAGCGACATCCGGCACATAGCTGCCGTTGGCGTATCGTGCTTTATACGCAGCGCCGTTGACCATTATCTTATATCTCATCTTAACCTCATCCCTTAGCTATAAACTCTATCATCATCTGTAAGCTCAACAGGGTTACCATTTGTGTCGGTGATACTAACGTTAAAAACACCGCTATCCCCCCTAATTAAGTGTAGATAACCAATTTTACGCCTATACTATCAATGCCAAGATTTCGCCTTGCAGCTTCGGCAGTTGTAGCCCCTGTGCCACCATTAGCAATAGGCAACGCTCCGTTTGTATTACCTAAACCCAAAACATAACGAACACCAGCAACGGTAGTTTGTCCTGTACCTCCACCAGAAATAGGAAGAACTTTATATGTAGCATCGCCGCATAACGCCATATCCTGCTTTCCTGCTGCCGGAATTGGCGCAAGTCCTGCTTTACCGGAACTGTTATATGTTGCGCCTGTCATATTAGCGATATTAATATTTCCACTAGAATCAGGCTTTATATTATTTACGGAACGAACAAATTTAGCTTTAATCTGTCCTAAAAAATAGCTTAATCCGTCAAGATCAATTAATTTTTGCAAGTTAGCCATTATGCCAGCTCCTTTGTAATCAAATTCTGAATTTCAACATTTGTTGCTGTCTGTAACCTATAAGCTCGTGGAATAACTTCCCAAGCTACCGAACCGTCTACATAAGTTGCACCGATTGTAGCTTTGCTAAAATCCGGTTCACTCACAGCAGTATCGCCACCAACAATACAAGCTAAGACAACACTTTTAGGCAAGTTGGGTGACAATACGATGTCGCCATTTGCATAAGATGTACTGTTCTTGCGAATGTTTAAACTGTTAAAAAGGTACTGGCTTTTTAAATCGCTCACATTTTGCAATTTGTTAAAGTATTCAAGCGGCGGTGCTTCTCCTTTGTCAAGATACCCCCAACCACGCAGGTAATCAAGCTCAGGCCAAGAATCAATCATCTCACCAACGCTTGCACTGCTGCCAAAAATTAAATCAAAAGTAGGCTGTTTCATTACCATTATTCAACAAGTCCCCCTTTCACCTTTATAATCCTTGCGAATGTTCCTTGATTAAATCCTTTAAACCTATAAGGATTTTCTCCGCTTCTGCTAAAGCCGAACGTATTTGTAGCATCGAAAGAATAGACATAAATCACGCCAATACCGGCGCCACGGATAATAAGGTTCAATGCATCAATCAAGCGGCTTTCTTGACTTGTTACTAAACGTCCTATTCCTATACGCATTTTGGCATTTCCGGCATTTACAGCAGAAATACGTTCAACACCAAAAACTTTCTTTATGCTGTGTATAGTGCTAACGCGAGAGCAGTCTGTCGTATTTTTCTCAATCTTCGAGATAACAGCAAGACGGTAATAACGGTCGTTTAAGTCGCTGGATGTAAGATAATTATCATACATACGCCTAAACGGAGCTTGCCCGAATCCCATGTTGCCATGATCAGGAAAACCAAAAAAATCCATTGCAATAGCATTTTCAACACGGCGAGTAATATCAGCGACTTCACCGCACATATCAAGCTGCTTGCCAACTGCCGTATCTGGCCATATCTGCGTCCTTATCTGCTCCCTTACTTTATCTATGCTGTCGAGTTCATTTCCGACGGCATTAAGAAAAGCTTTAATATTAGGCTTGTTGCGAAACTGGCTTAACAAATGGTTATACATTCTTTCGCTTGTAGTCATGGTCACAACTCCAAAGCTACAGTAACATTAGCAATCTTTGTTACTGCCAGCTCATTACGTTCAATCGGAATGTTTTCCTGCTTATACGTCTGACCATCTTTAGACACGCTGCACTCAATATAGCTAATGCCGTCAACGCCGCTGTAAATAGGACCAAGCAAACGCTGATAAATAACATCATTGCCCATCGACAGCTTGCTAATCTGTTCAAAAACGATATTTTTAATTTTATCGATTGCATCACCGGGTAAAATTTCTTCGTTATATTCTTTAATAATAACCTTGACATAAATCTGCACCTCATGCGGACGGCTAAAGCATACATCTTGCGCTGCACCCTCACTGTCCTCAATGCGAACGCAAATATCGCCGTTTGTATCAATACCTAAAGGTGCAACATTCAAGATAGTGCGAGCAATAGCTTCTTCATCGCCACCGAAAACAATAGCCTGGAAGGAATGAGGTTTTAAACCATCAACCGTTTCATCAGAGCGGTTTTCATAAATCGTTACGCTGGTAACATCCTGCAATTCAAGTAATGCTGCCTTAATACTTTCTTTCATTCCTATGCTGTTTCTGAATACAGCAGACGCATAACGCTGACGAACTTCGGATGCTGTTTCGTAGTCACGCCCTACATATGTTTCAGATTCGTTGCTAACAGAAAACCAGCCGTCATAATTTGTGTTGATGTAATTCACGCTATTTAGCAAAGGTTCAATTTCTCCGTATTCCTCACAATCAAAACGAATAGGACTTCCAACCTGCGTTACTACAAATGATTCGTTAGGCACAACCACAGCTCCATATCGCCTGTCCGAGCGTTCAAAAACCAGTTTGCCTTCAACAATACTGCCTTGCCACTTTTCAATGCTCTGAGAAGCCAAGGCAACAGCGACAATCAACGCAGTATCATTTTCTTGCGCTGTATATTTTATAACTACATCATTATCAAACTGCACACTGTAAACCTTTCCTTTAGTCGGCGTTTCAACTTCAAGCGTTACATGTACGCAATCATTAAGAGTGATCGTGCTTTCTTCGATAATATTCCATTTGTAACCGGAAGCATCTTTAATCTGGCAGTTAGCAGGAAGAACCATTCCGCTACGTCCATAACATACAGCATAGAGATAGCTTGCCTGAGCTTTCTTGCGCTGCACATTGGTGTAAGCAAGCGTATTGTCTAAGCTGCCTTCGCTGGCACTAATCGGCGAGCGGTCATAATAATCACGCTCTAAAAGCTGCCACATTCTGTCAAGTTCAGCAGCATACACGCCAACGAGAACGCCTATCATGCTGTTAGGTTGACGGCTAACTGTCGAGCCTAAATTTTGCTCCAAGCTTTTAAAAATATCTTCACGAATCTCCGGCAAACGCTTTCTGACAAAACCGTTAACTGTTACTCCGTACTCCATAGCCTAAAACCTCCTTCCTTACAATCATGCCGTATTCAGTTTCTGCTTCATAGCTTAATAACATTTTTCGCGTAGTAGATTCAAAATCAATATCAATGCTAACTAAATTGCTTACTCCGTCAACTTTTAAAATTTGCTCACGGAAAAGCTCTCTGATTAGCGTAAAGTTTGGATTTTTAACAAGCACATAATCGAGATAAGGCACGCCGTGCGTAACATCTAAAAACCATTCTCCTAAAAAAGTAAGCAACTGTATTTTTATCTGCTGCGCTACACGCTCAACATTGTCAATAAACATTACATCTCCATTAAGCGCAAGGTCATGTGTCTTTGCGTTTAAAGCAAGGTCAAGCATTGTCGACACCTCCTAAATAACTAGGAACATATACATCCAAACTATTCTCTTGAATTTGTGCAAGTAGCCCACAATCAAGATAAAGCTTTTCAACAATCGCTTTCTTGTTGGGTATTTTTACAACATTCCCTCTATCCTCTACAAGGCAAACGAAATCCATTTTGCTGTTCCCTTGCCAGAACGATTCCGCATAATCATTAATCTGCGTAGCTTCAGTAACTCTAGCTGTCAAAATATCCTTGATAACAGTATCAAGCTCAGGCTGTTCAGCATCAACAATCTTCTCGCCAGCACTTCCTTCTGCCTGTGCCGATGTTTCAGATGTAGTGTATTTGATTTTATCGGCAAGATTTTCTTTTAGCCATTCCCACGCATACCAATACGACGTTAAATCAATCCTGCCTACATCAGCATTGTATTCAATGCCGTACTTTTCATCATCTTTGCACTTTAACGCAGCTTTTGTCTGCGATACATAAGCACCACGAATAACAGCACGAACAGCATCAGACACGCTAGCGACATCACTAAAATAACTATCAATAGCTTTTTCAAGTTGGACAAAATACGTCCACGTGCCTGTTAGTGTAGGGAACGCCACAATGCAAGCCGCTTTTTGTTCCTCGTAAGCTCTCAAAACATCTTCTTTCTTCATAGCGTCCCTCCTTTACTGTGACGAACTCGTAGTTCCATGATGGTACGAATGTGTATGTCCTATGAGGCTAATACCGCCACCCTGTACATCACCTGTGCAAGTTATTGTACCTTGAACATTAATATTCCCGACAATATTAATCGTGTTACCAGGCGTAAGACTAATCTTTGTGCCGCCATTAATAACTTCCACATTATCAGCAGAAATTGACTGCGAGGGCATCATGCCGACAAAACAAAAGCCGTCGGTCAAATCATATTGCCGTGGGTCGTGGTTGTCGTCACTCCCTGCGCCTAACCATTCATCAATACTACGTTCAGAAAAAACTATTAAGCAGCTATCTCCTGCTTTAACCGGATAAGTAATCTGTGCCGTTCCTGCGTGGGGCATAAAAACAGGAACGCCGTCGATAACAGGATATTCAAGCACCCTATCATCGGCGGTGTATTTCTTTAGCGTTGATTTCACACTGGCAAGGCAGGTAGAAGCATCAAAAGACAAGATTGTACCAGGCAAACAGGTATGAATATTGCCTATTTTTTGCTGCATAAGGTTTTCCAATCCTTCAAGCGTATCTGCTGTTGCATCAAGGCTCATATCTAATCACTCCTTCGGTACAATCTCATACACTTCAAGCTCCGTATACCAATTCTGTCCGCTATACGAGCCGTTATGCTTTAAGCTTTCTATTTTAAACCACCCTTTTATTTCCTGCGAATCAATGTAAACCAAGTCTCCCGGATTTAATACAGGCTGCAAAAGGCATTTAACATTCCAGCCTGCTTTCTTATCCCTTTTAGGTTGGGTAGTCTTTTTACTTGTTTTTTGTTTTGCTGCTTTTGTTGGACCTTTAAGAAGTTTTTCAACAAAACCAATTAATCCGCTTTCAGGAGTAAGCTTTATAGCTTGCACATTGGTATTACCGCCTTGCTTAATAATCTGTAAGGTGTTATTTTGAATGCTCCATTCCAAGTCAGTGCCAGCGCAAACCTTATCAAGGCACTCACGTCCTGCCCCAACAAAAGAAAACCCATTCGCAAAAGTCGTAAACTCACAATCATCAGCATACGTTACTACAAGTCCCATATCTGCTGCCACATCGTCAATAGCTTTCTTCCTGCTAACATCTTTAGCATAAGACAAGGACACGATGCTATCACGAATGGCAACGTGCCCATCATAAAGCTTCATCTCCGTTACTTTGTCGGAACCGCTCATGTAGGAATAACAGTCGGTTACCCAGCCGATGAAAATTCTTTTTAAGCCAGCGTCCTCACTGTATCCTACTTCAAGGATACAGATTGTATCTGCTCTTTCCAATTTATCGGCTGTCGCTTTTGACAAGTTATAAATTTTCAGTGAGCAGGAATTGCTTTGCTTAGCAAGACTTTTTGCAATGTCGAACTCAATCTCTAACCCCTGTTCTTTCGCTTTTGCTTCAATAACAACACCGTCCGAACCTTGTACGCCTAGAGTAATTTTATAGATGCGGTCAAACTGTGCCATAGTTAACCTCCATAAAACTCATCTTCTGTACAATACACGAGCGTTGCTGCTCCGCTTTGAAAATCATCTCTGCCTACACTTTCTTTGTCCGTTAAGACAAGTAATTCTCCCCTCGGAGCATTACTTTTATGATGATTCATCAGCAAGGGAAAATTCGGAACAACACAAGCGTTAGCAAGAATTACATTATCGTTAGCGTCCCAAAGGTGTAATGCCCAGAATCGCCCTTCATGGTTCCAGCACATTCTTACTTTATATTTCTTGCCGTCAAAAGGAACGCTGAAAACAACATCGTTACCATCGGCAAAATTAATCGTAAACATGGTATCCTCCTAAAACAGCAAGCCTAGTCCGCTTTTAACGCTGTCTACTCCGCCAGCAAGCCAGCTTTTATTTGTTGCGGTTTCACTTCCTAGAGAATCACTAATGCCACCAGAACCGTCACTGCCAGGAATATTAGCAGAACCTCCGCCAACGTCAACAGAAGATGTTTTTGCTGCGCCTGCGTTTGCTGCTGTTTCTCCTGCGTTTTCTTCCTGCGACGCAGTAACGACATTCTCCGGTATCGTTGTTGTCTGCGTTGTTACCTTAACAATCTGCTGAAAAGTTAAGTCAACATAAATAATGCTTTTTGACGAATCCTGCTTGCTCACCCGGCAAGATGTCATAACCATGTTGTCATACTTCTTTTCAGGACGAATAATTGTTACAGGCTCTTTCTTATCTCTGATTTCCTCTAAAAGCTGCAAACCGTTAGCAAATTTCTTTTCTCCCCACCCATTCTTATAGAACCACGTTACAGGAGTAGACGAAATGCCGACAGTCATTGTCAGTTTTAAAGGCTTGTTGACAATATGGTCCGCAATTTCAAAACCTGTTTCTACCGGGTGTCCTGTTACATCCTGATCATAGGTGTATTCAAAAGATTTTACTATATCAACCTTAAGAGAACCAACCTGCGTAGGATTTTTAATGTTGTAGCCTAAAATGTCTGCAAGCATATTACTATACCTCGCTTAAAGGAAAGTAGTTAGCAACTGGCAAGCCGTTATTGCGACTAACAACATTGCCTACCGCAGTTGCTGTTGCTTCCGGGGACGTGCTGGCAGTTGTAACCTGGATATAATTCGTTGTGTTACCACTGTTGGAAATAGATGAAGTGTTTGTGGTAGTAGGATTACCTAACAAGCGGTTTACGGCAGTGCTGCCAAAATTTGAAATAGGGTCAATAATATTGCTGTTTACAAAATCTTTCACGCCTTGCATGATGTTTAATTTGCTGATTAAGTTGTCAACCCACTTAATAGCGTCCTTTACCCACTTAATCATGCTGTCAAAAAAGCCAGTTATTAGCTGCCATCCCGAATTTATGGTATCAGCAAAGAATGTGGCCAAAGCTGTCAAACTGTCTTGTATAAACTTAAAAGCGTTAACAAACAGCATAATAACTCCGGCTATAACATAGCCTATTGCAGCAAGTCCGGAAACAAAAGCATTGCCTATTCCTTCCCACAGCCAAGAGGTTAAACCCCAAATGCCTTCAAACGCCAATTTAAATAATTCATAGATAAGTTTAGGCACAAAAGCAATAGATGTTCCAATATCGCTGAACCATTGAATAACACTATCTTTGAAGTCGATAAATTTATTTTTTATAGGTTCAAAATCTCCAAACCAGCGTTTCATCATGGTGTCTGCCTTCGGGTCTGTCACCCACTTATAAAAATCCTGTATAAGCAAAACAACAAGAGCAATCGCAGCTGCAATCAGAAGGAATTTACCCATTAGCAGCATCTGCATAGCCGCTCCCCTTCGTGTTTGGCTGTTGAATGCTATTTGCGCCCCTGTTGCCAAGAATAAAGCATCTCGTATAGCAACAATCCACTTTACAGCGGTTCCGAGCATCATTACAAAACTGCTCCATTTTGCCATGCCGAAAAGAATGCCTGCATAAATCGCTGCAATTTGCAGACCAGAAATAAAGTTATCAAGATTAATATTCTCGATGTAGTCTGCAAATTTTGCCATGCGTTTCGCTATGCCATCAACGATGCCTGTCTTGTCCTCAAATTCTTTAAAAAACTTTCCAAGCGCATTTTGCATCTTATTTGTTGCCTGGCCAACAGTCCAAGGCATTTTACCTAACTCCATTTTTAAGCGGTCAGACTGTCCACGAATAGCATTAAAAACATCTTGCGCAGTTAATTTGCCTTCACTGCCCATCTGCCTTAACTGTCCGATTGTAGTGCCCATGCCTTCGGCAATGGCTTTGGCAAGTCTAGGAGCTTGCTCCATAATGGAGTTTAATTCATCACCACGTAAAGTACCAGAACCCAACGCCTGTCCTAACTGTACCAGTGCAGCTTCCTGAGATGCAGCAGAACCGCCGCCGAGCAACATTGCGTTTGAAACATCCTCCGTAAACAGCAGTATGTCTTTAGTGCTTTTCTTCAGCTCCTGCGCATTACGTGCAACAGAAGTAAAAAGCTCAGCGGTAGAACCGTATTGCTGACGAGTACGGCTGGCAATGTTGTAAATTTCTTTCTGAACAGCTTTTGATTCCTGCTGGCTTTTGGTTACGTTATTTACCTGACCTTCAATAACCTTCCATTCGTCAATCGTTTTAACGATACTTCCAAGAGTTAGCGAAACGCCAGCGAACATAGCAAGACCGCTTAACTTCGAAAACAAACTGTCTACTTTATTGCCAGCTTTATCAGCAGAATCGCCAACACGTTCAAGGCCTGTTTTAACTTTTTTGGTTGTCTGCTCTACTTGCTTAACATTTGAGTTATTTACCTTGAAGCCAATCGCAATAGCTAAACTTCTTACGTCCACGGCGCATCAGCTCCTTTCTTTTTAGGGTGGTCAAGATAATATCTTTGTACATCACTCTGCATGTCAAGCAGAGCGTTTATTTTACATAAATCGCTTAATGTAACAGTACCTTCTTTTATCTCCGTAACAGTAACTACCTTAGCCAACACTGGCCGCCAAATAAAAGATTCAGCGGTTAGCGTTGGCGATAATGTGCCAGGAATTTCTACTTGCTCACCAACATCTCGCGGACTCCAGAGAGGTTGGGAATTAAAGCGAAAAAATCTCCAAAATTTACCTCAATAATAAATTTTTCAAGCTTAAGCATATCAACAAGCTTGCCAGTAAACAGCTCATTGATAACATCTTCCGTCAGCATAATAGCTTCTTCTTCGCCCTTAATCTTAACGCTGACATATTCAGCATCAAGCAGACGTTCAGAGAACTGTGCCAGCACTTCACCATTAAAGCTTTCACCTAGCTGCGCAAGGATAGCACCGATATTAATTTGAGCACCTAATAATGCTTCTTTCATATCTTCCGTTTCGCCGTTAGATGTTAAACCGCCTTTTAAAGCAGCAGTAATAGCTTTCTGTAAGTCACCATACAGTTTCAAGCCTTGCAACGGAGGAAAAGCACGAACATAAAAGGTGTTCGCACCGATTTTTCTGTTCTTTACTTCAAATTTCGCTTGTCGCATCTTTTACTCCTTAGCTATGTCCACCAACTAAAAAAGCTTCATCCGGAACAACTGCCATGAATACCCATTCGCATTTTCCGTCAGAAGCAGATTTGCCACGCTGAAAGTTTGGTTTTTTCACAATCCATGCCTGATCACTAACCATAACGCTGTCACCGCTCAAATCTTTAATAGTCAGCGGCAGCAAGCCTGCACCATTTTGATTGTCTGCATCTTGAATCAAGCTTAACGCTGCATTGCTGGAGCTGGACTGCAACAGAGTAACAGTAACTTGCTTTAAGACAGAGGACGGGTCAATACTGCGGACAATTTCCTGGTCACAGCCGACAATAGCGGAAATTCCGTCACCTTGTGTTTCAACATTAATAAAAGTGCCTTCATCAACGCCAGTCAAGATAAGAGAGCCGAACAGCACCTTAACTTTCTTCGGGTCGTATGTCTTTACTCTTGCCATTTAATTGCCCTCCTTTAAGCTTTCTGAATAAGGTTCTCATAGGTCAAAGAACCATTAATGTTAACCGCATGGATAGCACCTGCAAGACGAGCGGTAAACTTCACATCGTCAAGAACTCTTTGTGCTTTCTTGTTTGCGCTAATATTAGCAGTTTTAGGAACCGTAATAGTGTAGCCAAGATTTCTGTTGCCATCATCATCGTATTCAGTCGGAGCGATACCGCCACGGTCTTGACCAAGCTTCAGAACCTTATTCAGCACACCTTCTACAAGCGCAATACCAGCATCAGTGTACGGCAATTTCTCACGATTGATAAGCATTGCAAATTCTTCTGTTTTAATGGTTTCAACGAGCCAGTCACGGAAACGGATAACGTCAATCCATTCACCAGCACAAGTCTTGCCGTTTTGAGTAATGCTGACGTTTTCAGAGAAGTTTTCAAAGGTATTGTAGTTTTTGGCAGTCAATGCAAGATATTCCGTTTCGGTTAAATCATCATTTGAGATGCCGGAAAGTTTCTTGTTCGCCCAGGTTTCACCACCGGGATATACAGTAAAGCATCTGGACATTACAGCAGCTTCGGGGAATTCCTTTTCTGCTTCTTTATGATAAAAAATAAAGGTACGATAATAATTTTTCGCTTTCAGTTTACTGCCTGTATCTGTTGCAACGCCAGCTTGCAACGCATCAGCTTCGGCAACAGATGTACCATACAGTTTTGTATGAGCTTCAACCCATTCTGCCATTTCCATGATTTTTGCAGATGTGCGGTCAACATAGCACAAGCCATACCAATCATTGTCAACAGCGCAAATCTTATTCATATTATCAGCAGCGGAGCTATCAGAATTCATTCTGCCGATTTTAACTTTCTCATAATGCGGAATCTGGCTAAAAGCCTGTAATGCAGCTTTATACACAGCATCCTCAGCGTTCCAGCCTAAATCTAAAAGCTGGTCAGCGTCCGTAATGGTCAATACATACGCCGGAGCAGCGTGCTCATGTGCAGATACAATCATCAGCGTGTTAAAGCCATTGGATGAAATACCTGTAGTATTCAAAGCAATCTGCACATTGACTAATCTGTCGATATTTGCCATATTTTCATCTCCTTAATTTTCTAATTCTCCCATGATTTCAACTTTTACAATCGTATCGCCGTCAGCAGGATGTTCGTTGTTATCCTTGCCGTTATTCGTAGTGCCGTTTATTTCTAATTTGTTAAACCATTCTGCACCCTGGCTAAGCAGCTCACGGCAGTACGAAACAGTCAAATCAACCGACGCTCGTTCCTGCCACGTTCTGCCATCCAATGAAGTTGTAATGTCTTGCACTTGCTCAACACTGTTTATAGCCACATTTGCAGAATCATACAAGTTAATCATATCCGGCATTTCAAGATAAAGTTTAAGCTTCGACAGAAGTTCAACGGCACCATCGCCGATAGCTTGTATGTTTAACGTAGCTTCAATGATACCTGCATTGCTGTACTGTGCTGTTTCAGTTAAAAAAACAACCTCGTTTCCTATACTGCGTTCAGCCAGAAGATCAACGACGATGTTTAATTCATTTACAGCTGGAGGTTTCATCTTTGCTCTGCGAATTGGAATCGGATAATATATTTTTTGTAATACTGAAATAAAAAAATTCAGTACGTCAACACGAGTATTAGCTTCTTTCAAAATTCGCTCACCTCTACTGCATATGCACGGTAATGGTTAATAACATCACTTTGAAAAATATCGCTGGCAACTACTTCAAAAAGCTTTCCACGCCATTCAAAGCGGTCAGCCATTGTATTTGTTCGTTGGTCATCAACCAAAAGTTCCTTGTCGGTATAGATTTTTACAGCTCTCGCCGTCCTGCTACCTTCAGGGAGCAACATCATTTCATTAGCTTTAAGCGGCTGTACACTGGCTAACACTTTAAATTCTCGTGGCGTAGGATACATATATGTTCCGTTGGCAAGCAGTTCAGGACTGCCGTTGTAACGCAGGACAGTTATCAGCTTTCTAAAACTACTCATGCTTAGCACCTTTTCTTTCAATGACATAGCGAATTGATTGTCGCAGATGCCCGGTATCAATTAATGGTTTAGAGCTTTTTTTGCGCTTTATTGTAGCAGGAGAGTTCGGAACAAACGGTCCGTCGACGATTTTTCTTTGAACCATACCTTGTACAACATTGCCCAACTGATTAAGAGCAGCATTTGTTCCTAATCCAAATACAGCACCATTGGCAACACGTTGAATCATTTTGTCAATCACAGGCAGATTTTCATCATACGCAGAACGCAGGAAAGAGCGTTGAGGCATATCGCCCAGTCCAAATTCATGTATTGCTGCAATAACAGCCAACGGCTGGTCTGTGTTGCGAATACTTCCGCCTTTCCCTCGCCGTACAGCTTTATCTTTAGCTTGTACGCCAACCTTAACCACAACGCCGTCAAGGTCTTTGTTCAGCGTCCGTATGATACGGTTTAACCCTAAATCTTTATCCTCTACTCTACTCATAACGCATTATCCAATCTTGTTACTATCGGAACAACGCACATAGAGCGCAGACGTTTAAATTCAATGCCATAGTACGTCTTGTCCAGCATATCAAAAGAAGCCGACCTGTCACCGTATGAACGCTGCAAGTCACCTTCTTTTTCAGAGGTTACAGAGCCTGTAATGCCAACATCAGACGAGCCGTTTTCTCCATACTGCGCAATAAGCTGACGCAGGACAATGTGATGCGCCATAAGATAAACGAATGCTGTTATATACATATTGCCAAAAACACTTTCTGACAACATAGGCGAAACAAGATCAATGTAGACTTCTAATTCTTCATCAGTAAGAATCAGTTCGGGGCAGATAACAGAAAAAGCTTGCTTTATTTTATCTTTAGTTTCCGTTAACATTTTTCTTTGCCATGTTTACAAAAGCAAAAATAACGGAATAAATATCTTCTGCGGTTTCTGCACCCTCTACATTAATATTGTATTTCTTAGCGAAAGCAGTCAAAGAACGCTTGCTGGATTCAGCGGAAAGTCCTGCAAGGTCTGCGGTCATATCGTCAACATTTGCTTCTTTAGCATTACCTTTCTCAACAGTAATCATTTGTTCTTTGATGTAAGCTTTTACAATAAGGTTTTCGCCCCATTCATCACCAACGATGCCGCACTGATCAGGCATAATATATTTACCGTCGATATTAATTACAGCTTTAGAGATGTTTTTAACTTTCATTCACTTTCCTCCTAAAAAAGAAAATGCCCTCTCATGCGAAAGGGCATTATATAGTCAGATTAAATACCAGAAGCTTTGTTCATGGACAGCGGATAGTACACCAACACGCCAGCAGTACGAACCTCGCAAGGAACTTCAAATTCCAAGCCTTTTTGCTGAATAGTGTGCTGAGTGAACGGCAGCGGAACTTCCAGGGTTTGGTGGTCTGCATCCTTAACGTATGCAATCATCATATCCAAGCCGCCTACACCTGCGCCAGCCAGCTCATTGGCTTTCAATACAGTTACATCCGGGTTATTGCGTTTGAACACAGACAGGATGGAATCTGCAACCACATCAGAATAAGGGGTGGAAGCAATGTAGTTGTATTGATCCGGCGGAAGTACGAGAGTATTCGGATTTTCTACGTCATTAGTCTGTTTGCTAACAGAATTGATAATGCCGTTCATATCACGCAGAATCTGAACAGCGGTTTTATCTTTGAATTTAGTAGAAGAACCGGAGCCGTCACCGGGAACGGTATAGTTACCAATGTTCGGATTATCCAGGATACCAACAACGCCATATTTAGCATCACCATGAAAAGCAATGCGGTTAATATATTCGTCGAGAGCACGGCGAACAGCAATAGCCTTGCGAGCAGTCAGCGGTTTTCTTGCCATAGCAGCACGGCGCAAGTCCTGCATGGTGTAGCCATATGCTGCACCGCCAGCAATAACTTTAGCAATGTGTTCTTCAGCCAGCACATCTACACGAGTAAAGTCGGTTGCATAGTTGGCGATAGTCTTTGCCATGCCGACAGAACCCAAGGACTGATAGCTGATAGTATCAGCGCCGGGGTCAACGTCAGAGGACATATCAAACAGCTTCAGCGCATTCAGATTAGCGAATTTTTGGTCATAGGTCTTTGCCTTTACAGCTTCAAGCTCCTTTGCAACAAAAATGGTGTCGCCTGCGTCTTTACGCAAGCCGTCGCAACGCTCGATTACAGCAAGGTCTAATTCATCGTAATGCATTTGAGTCATTATTCGTTCACCTCTTCTTTTTTAAAATCAGCCGATTTCGATTACGGCCAAACCTGCCTTGTCGCAGGAAGTAACAAATTTAGCACCACAGCCCAGAGCTTCGATGCCAGTAGCCACAGCGTCTTTAACGAAAGTGCCGTCAGCAAGTTTCAGATGAGCTTCGTTACCTGCGTTAACAGCACCGCCAGTCTGTACCCACAGTCTGCCACGAGTTACGACAGGAACAGTGTAGTGTTGCGGATAATATTTCTTGCCAGCTTCGGGCGGCTCGATATGAGTATGCAGAGTAACGCCGATAACTTTTGCACCGTCACCAGTTGTAGAAGCGGCTTTTACCTGCTGTTCGGGGTCAGTGCCACGGATAACAGCAGCAGCAGTGCCGATGCCGTCAGCATCCTCGACAGCAAAAGAATCAACAGTATGAGCGGACAGGTCATAAAGCATACCTGCAAAAGCTTTGTCCATAGTTAATGCATAATTAGTAATTGCCATTGTATTCACCTCTTTCTTATTCTTCGCCACGCATACGCGCAATCATGCGGCTACGTGCATCGTTGGCAGAATCATTCTTAGTTTCTTGCTTTTCAGCACCGCCTTTAGCTTGTGCGGCTTGCTTTTTTGCGCTATCATTGCGAAGCATCTCTTTAGCAGCAGAATATGCGCCGTTAATATAGGCTTCAGATGCACCGTCAAGCTTAAAGCTTTCGCCGAACGCAGCTTTAACAATGCCTTCCTTTAACTCAGCGTTGGTCAAGCCATCAGTTTTTTCAACCTTAGCGATTTTAGCGGTTTCTTCAAGCTCCGCACGTTCCTGCATATCAGCCTTTACAGCTTCAACAGCCTCTTTGACGGCTTTTTCCTTTTCAGCGTCAGCAGCATCTACTTTTGCTTTCAAAGCATCACGTTCAGCGGTCATTGCATCAACTTTAGCTTTTAAAGTATCAGCATCAGCTTTAAGAGCGGTATTTTGCTCTTTTACAGTTTTAAGCTCAGTATTAGCGGTATCAAGCTTCACACGAGCGTTTTCTTCTTTGCTTTGCAGAGAGTTGACATAGTTAGCAATTTTTTCGTCAACTTCAAAATCAACAGAATCAATTTTAATTTTCATTTTTGTTTCTACTCCTTCGATAATTTCGTCACCGTCAAGATTAAGCCGTGCTTTTGCTCCTGCACGTGCCCTGTCAACAACGGCTAAATGATTGATACGAATGTTGCGCTGGATAGCGTCATATTGCTGTCCATCCGGTGTAGTGCCTGGAGTTTCTTCAACATCCACTCTGTAGCCTAAAGACAAGCCACGCTTTTCGCCGATAGCAGAGGGATTATGGATAACAATGTCACAGGCAATATTTGTTTCGTCCTTCTGATAACCGCTGGATAAAATTGTGCCAATGGCTAAATCTTGTGCGGTATCGCTGTTTACAATGCCGCTGGCAGGATGCCCTACCACAATAGGTTTGCCGACAAAGCTTGCTTCACTGTCAGCGTCGAATACTTCCTCCGGCGGTCTGTACTCTCGTCTAATAGTCCCGTCTGGCTGTTGGTAGATATAGATGCCAGTACGTGCCACAATCGGAGAATCACGCAAGAAGCCGTCAGAATCAGTAACTGCACCGCTGACAAACATCCATGAATCAATGCGTTCATATCGTTGTACACTTCCCAAAAAATTCACCTCCTTATTTTGGGGTATATAAAAAGCATATGCAATTTCTCGCATATGCCTTCTAGCTTAGTTCTTTACTTTTCTTTACTTCTACTTTGCCCATCGGAACCGCCGTTGTCATGTTCCACTGTTCCAGGTCGATAACAGGCAATGCTACGCAGCGGCAGTTATAATCCATGCACGGATGATATTTCGGAGAAGGATAAACCTTTATGCCGTTAATCTCACCCATCTTGTCGCTATTCCAATAGAAGTATTTCCCATCCATTTCAGCATGAGAAGGTCTAACACGTTCATCATGCGACGATGACCATTGATACACGTTTATGCCACAATCAACCTGTCTTCTCATTGTTATAATGCCGTTCAGATTGCCTACCTCATTCCTTGCGATAAATTTTGCTCGCTTGTCGGTAGTGTTAAGCAGCACCTTGATTTCTTCTTCAACTTCGCTCATGGCAGTGCCACGCTGAACAGCATTGCTTACAATGATTTGTAGCTTTTCGATGTAGGTATTAACTATGCTGTCAACAAGCCTGCCTTGCTGCGCTTTCCATTCCGCTTTTACTGTATCAAGTAAAGCCGAATCATTTAAAAACACATCAACGCTAACTGCTTCCGCAAAAGCACTGATAACATTAGCATCGACAACGCTTGCCACGCCAGCAAGAATAAGCTCTAATTCGCTTATAGCATCCTCGATAGTCATACTCTTTAAAAGTTCAAGAAGTATCGCCTGAACAAAAGCATCTGTGACGGTGCTGTCATCGTCCTGACGCAGCGAATATGTCAGCATTGGTATATTGTTATTCGTGGCACTTTTTAAACGTCTTACAACGGCTCTGAGGACGCGATAATAATCACGCTCAAAATTCTTTGGATACTTTGGACGCTTCTTTACTTTAAGGTAACGTATTGATTTCTTCTGTTTCTTCATCATCTAAATCCAGCTCACTTTCTGTAACTGGAATATCGCCACGCTCTTTAAGGTACTGGCGAGCTTGTGTTGCGTCTAACAGTTGATTATCAACCAGGTCAAAAACAAGCTTAACGACGGCAGCTCTTACTTCTGCCTGCGTCTTGTCGACGTTGGCTTGCTCCAGATCATTCAGCGGTTCGATTGCCTTAAATTTAATGCTCCACTTTTCAAGCTCCTTGCCGTTGGTAGGTCCTTCTTTTGCAAGCTGGATAAGTCTTACAAGATACTCTAGTGCAGGACGAATCTTCCTGCGTTGAATACGCCTTACGTTATCGTAGTAAATCTGCAAGTCGCTCTTGCCTGTGCTGTTCATGCCAGCTGGAGAACGCCCAAACAATACAGTAAACGGATACCCGGTAACAGCACATAAAGCCTGCTCAAACTCTTGAATAATATCTGTCAAACCTGTAAGCGGAATATTGAAAATGCCGTATTCATCTTCCTTGTCAACGGCTACGCTGCCATTAATTCTGCGTGAGTAATCTATCAGCTCCAAACGTCGAATAACAGCTTGCGTGCCGTCCTCTCTTGCCAGCAGATTGCTTAAGCCTTCCAGCTTTAACAGTGATGTGCTAACCTTGTCCATTATGTCGATTGTTTTATTCATTGCAGTTTTTACCCGGTTTAGCGCAGCCGGAACCCCATCCAGGCAGGATAAGCCAGCACCGTTATTAGCAATGCGCTCTATCTTCGGCAGTATTTCGCCGTCAAAAATCAGCAGTCTGCTTCGGTGTACTTTAAACTGATTTCCGTTCGGTGGCGAAATCATGTAAAACTCAGGCTTGCCAAAATTCGCATCTCGAATATCTGTATCAAGATAAATTGAGGTGGTATCGGGGTAAATATCACGCTTGTCAAAAACTTCTAATCCGTTAATCCTGCGTAAACGGTTGATATTAATAGGCTCGCTTAATTCCTGCCCATCGTCAGCAAGGATAAGTGTGCAAGACATACCGAACAGTCTGTCCCAATATAAAGCCTCTGTAAGCTTCTCCTGAACAAACAGCGTTTCAAGCTCCTGCAAGATACAATCGTCAGAATCGCCTTCGATTTCTATAAAATTCTTCATAGCATCATCGGCAACCAGCGTTACAATTCTACGCACAAGAGCATTTCTGTACATTGCAGCTAACGTCTGGTCTGTAAGCTTTCGCTCGTTCAGTAGACCTTCATAATTGCGAGCTTTACGTGCGATAAAAGCATCTTTAAAGCCGCTATCTGCACGAATTGAATTATCTTTTCTTTTTACCATTGTTCCTCCTAGCTCGTTAAGCCGCCCCAGCTGCGTGAGTTCATGAGCTTGTTAAACGCATCACTCGACGCATCAACCATATCATCATGCTTGCTTTCCGGGAATGATTCAAGTTCTGACAGATACATATCATTCCATTCACTTTTAAGGATAAGGACGTTTCCTGCCTGTACCTGTGAAGCAAATGGAGTAGCACGAACCTCTTTGCTGCCTGTCGGTGATACAATCTCCACCGAATAACCTGCAAGCATTGATACAAGGCTTTGAGCTTGCGCCTTGCCTGCCTGTCCAGGGTCTTGCGGTATCGTGATTTGTACGAATTTATATTTACCCTGGTCAATCGCCGCCATGTTGCGCAGAAGATTTCTTGCATCATTTGCCTTTATCTGCTTGCGCTTTACATCAATAACAATTACTCTGCCATCGTCAAGCAGTCCCATCAACACGCCTGCTGTTGCGTCCGGATCAGGGTTAAGCGGTGTAGGCTCTGTTGCTGCCAAGTCCCAGGAACGTGCATAAGCAACTATATTTTTCGGCACTGCATCAACAAAAGTGAAGTTTTCTGTTTTAAAGTACATACCAGCAGCAGGACGAATTTTCCAGTTACCATACAACAGACGTTCCTTGTCAATTTCAGCCAACGCTTTAAGGTTTGCCATGTATGACGGGTCTTTAGCCATTAAAACCTTGTTGTCCGTTAACTTTGATGCTATAAACGTAACCGACTTACATTCTTCGACATTTACGCCGTGTTTCTTTGCAAGTTCATGCGGATTACTGCCCCAATAAATAGTGTCATTTAATACGCACATATATCGTACAACTCCGCTGCGCTCATAGATAGGATAGCCTGTATCTTGATTTATCCACCAAGAAATAAAATTGGCAACCCAACTATCGCTGTCCGGGTTACACGTTGCTCGTACATAAGGGCGAATACCGCACGTCGAACGGTTACGAGAAAGCATGTACAAAAATTGGTGACGGCTAAAATGCGTTAGCTCGTCAAAAGCAAGGTAACAAATTTCTGAGCCTTGCCAGCCTTGTAAATCTTCGTCACGTTCCAAATGTGCAAAATGAATTCTTGCTCCGCTAGGACTAAAAAACCAATGTAGTTTTGGAGTTTTCTTAGGTTTCGCGCCTTGTACTTGTCCATATATTTTGTTAGCAGCATCCCACAAACCGCCTGAAGCTGTAATTTGAGTATAATTTTTGCGAAACACAACGCCGCTAAATCCTGCTATATCTTTATGCCTTAATCCTTCCAGGAGAAGTGCAAAAGTTTTTCCGCCGCCAGCTGCTCCACCATAAATTACTATATCAGCAGAAGAACACATAAAAGCTGTTTGCGGTCCTGGTTGCGGAGTTAGATACAGCGGCTCAAATGTATCTCTGCCGTTATTTGGAATGTAGATAGATTGGTAAGCGTCTATTGTTTCAACGCTTGCATCTTCCGCCAGCGACAATATACCTCCGTCAGCTCCTGCCAATGTAGCAAGAGTGCGAATTGCATTAACATCACTTTCTTTTAAAGCTTTGTTAAGCAACTTCGCTATCATTAAGGCTTGATAGTTTTGATCTTGCTCGTCTAAGCCGAAAGCGTGTAAAAAGCTTTTTGCTTTATCGTCGTGTACTTGTGATTCAAGTATTGTTTTTGCTATCTGCTGTAAGTTCTTTTTCGCCCGTCTTATTTCGCCAGATTTTTTGCCACCAACAGTTCCTCTTTTCCTTGCTTCATCCTTGCTTCGGACAGGCCTTAAATTGCTAACATTTCCTTGTGCTGGCACATTAAAACACCTGTCCTTTCTTTAGGTTTTATTTGTTGTCTACAAGGTAAAATTCTTTTCGCAGTTCGGCGTTTACTAGAAATTGACCACCGCAAGAAGCAGTTTTTGTTTTTACTCCTAGCTTTTTAATTCCCCTGGCAGTCATGCAGGAATGTTCACCTTGAATAACTACAATAACATCATCTGTGCCTAAAATTTCGGCAAGAATATCTCTGATGTCCTTGCCGATACGCTCTTGAATTTGCAGACGCTTTGTTACTGCGTCAGCAATACGTGCAATTTTGCTAATGCCGATAACCTTACCTTTAGGGATGTATCCTACATCAACAGTCATGTTATACATTAGTGCGATATGGTGCTCGCAATACGAAAAGCAGTTAATGCCTTTTAGCACGACCATATCATCATTATCGCAGGAAAAGCACTTGTTAAATTTTTTTGCGATTTCGTCGTTGCTGACACCGGCGTACTCTAATTGCTCCATTAGCATTTTTGCGAACCGTTTAGGAGTTTCAAGAAGTCCCTCTCGGTTTGGGTTTTCACCGATGCCCTCAATAATAAGCCTTGCGGCTTGTTCTAACTTTTTAGCGTCCATGTTATACGCCTCTCTTATCTTTATCCCAAATAATTTTATGAAGCTGCACCTGTACGCATAAATCGTCTTTTTGTTTTGCATACTCTACAAGCTCCGCTAGCTCTATCGCTCCCCATATAGGTGAAATATAAAATTTAGGTTTACATCCTACTTTCTTACAATAAGCTATCACACGGTCTACATCCTTAAAATCTTCTTTGCTACCTACGACAAACTTTACAACGTCATTTCTATTAAGCAAATAGTAGTTACTCATGAGCATTTTTTTAGACTCACCGGATGTGCCGCATTTATAATCTAAGGTGTAAAACATTTTGCCGATTCTTTGCGGATAAAGCGACACAGCACCATTGGTTTCAATGTTGACTTCGTAATCTGTTGCGTAAAGCAGGTTAAGTAATGGTCGCAAGTCGTGTAGCAACGGTTCACCGCCTGTAATTGTTACACGGCTACAATTATACTCGCTTATTTTATCCACAAGCTCCTGCTCATTAAAACACTCGACAGCATCGCTTGCTTGTTGAGCATATGCTGTATCGCAATAACTGCAACGCAGGTTACAGCCAGCCAAACGAACAAATACAGAAGGATAGCCAGTTCGCTTTCCTTCACCTTCGATACTTTTAAAAATTTCCACCACATTATACTTCATACACGGCAACATTCCCTTCGCTTTCCTGTACCGACACCTTAACGCAATGCGGAACTTTTTCGCAAATCCAACGAGCAATGTTTTCTGCCGTCGGATTGCATTGTAACACGTCGTTTAAGTATTGATGATCAAGCATATCAGAAACAATGTTTTTAATATGCTTAAAATCCACCACCATGCCGTTAGTGTCTAACTTTTCGCTTTGGCAGGTTACGTAGATAATCCAATTATGACCATGTAAATTTTTGCACTTACTTTCATAATTTAAAGAAAGTTGGTGTGCTGCCGAAATTTCTAATCGTTTTGTTACTGTATACATATTAATCCTCCAACGCAGGGTCTTTCACGCCGTTAGCTTCAAATGCCATCGCGCGGTCAATACACGTTCCGCAAGTTCCGCAAGGCTCTTCGCCACCCTCGTAACAGCTCCATGTAAACTGATATGGTGCGTTAAGCTCTAATCCAAGCTTAACAACACCTGCTTTATTTAGATTAATGAGCGGTGCTTCAAGATGTGTGGTTCGTCCACTACCCTCGAAAATTGCCTTATTCATATAGTCAGCGAACTCAGGCGTGCAATCAGGATAAGCTCGACCTGCTGCATCGTCAGCATGAGCGCCATAATAAATAGCTTCTGCTTCTACGCTTACAGCAACAGCAGCCGCATAAGAAAGTAACAAGCCGTTTCTGAAAGGTATGTAAGTATCAACAGTACCTTCACCGCCAAGCTCTTTAAGTTGTTCTGCATAGGATTCATGTTTAATATCATGCTTGCTTTTAGCCAGCAATGGGCAATCGCTCATAGAGAACGCCAGCGACAAATCAGTTTCTTTATGCTCTACGCCATAAAAAGCAGCGACTTTTTTTGCGCTTTCAATTTCTCTTTTGTGCCTTTGTCCATAAAAAGCAGATAAAGCCAAAACTTTTTCTGCACCATATTTTTTGACTGCAACAGCTAAACAAGTAGTACTATCTACACCGCCACTTAATAAAACAACTGCTTTTTTCATTTGTTATTACCTCTTTTCAAAAATGAGTCTTTGCATACTCCTGAAATTTTACCCATTCTACAAAATTATTAATAGCTACTTCTTTATTTCTCACTCGCATGCCTGCAGGCTTGTTATATTTAACCATCGTTTTTCCGTTGAACTTATATACTGCGCCGAATCTATTGCCAGATACCCACGCAGTAGAATCTACGCTGTCAAAATGAAATCGTGGCAAATATTTCAATTGAGTAAATCCCAAACCGTGAATTTTAGCTCCATGCGAGTGTGCTTCTTTGATAAGCAAAGGAAATTTTTCAACTTCACCTTTTGTAAATTCGCCGCTAACATAACCGCCTATTGCAACATACTTATACCGCTTGCACATTTCAATAAAATCTTTCATGCCACGGCTTTTATGCCATACAGGAATCGGTGACCTTCCAACTTTTTCAGCAATGTATTTTCTGATTTTCAAAACTTCTTCGTAGCCTGCAATAGGGTCAATGTCAAGCTCAAAAAATTTCTGCACATTGTATTTTTGGATATACGCAATATAAGAATCTACATAAGTTTTTAAATCAACTTTTTTCGCATTGCCCATCAACATGCTGAATGCTCCAGAATCGAGCATATAATCACTATACAGCGGCAAGTATTCTACTGATTTCGGCGTTGTCATAAGGAAAGATTCAAGGATATACGGTCGAAGAACTTTTGATTGTTCGGAAAGTTCTTCAACCCTGCTTTCTATTCCCGCAAGATGAATTTTCATGTTAAGGATGCTCTCCTTTGCTTTTATGTTCTCTTGATCTGGCCAAAATGCTCTTTGGAACCAGTTCCATCCGCCCCCGGCTGCTGCCAGAAAGATTTTCATTGCGTTTTACCCCTCCCATTTCTTTTAACGTAGGAGCAACATATTTATTCCATTGTCCACCGCCTATTGCAAGATATAAATCCATTATTGCCCCCCCAAATAGCAACTCACGGTAGCTCATACCGCCAGCTAAATACAGTTTCATATTTCAAATTCTTCGCCGCAATGCGGACAAGTAACAGTTTTAGGCTTATGCTCGTTACTATTAGATGTAGGAGCATTTTCGAAAAAATCCCCTATTTCGCCGCCTAAATCATGTGATTCAAAACCTAACTCACCCATATCTAAACTTTCGATTTGTTCCAGCTCTAACGCCAACTTTTCAAAATCCCAGCCAGCAAGTTCCCCGGTTTTATTATCTGCCAGGCGATAAGCTCTTGCTTGCTCATCTGATAAGTTCCCGGCAACAATTACCGGAGCTTCAGTTAAACCTAGCTCCTGAGCTGCAAGATAGCGTGTATGACCAACAATGATAACATTATCTTTATCCACCACAATAGGCTGATTAAAGCCAAACTCTTTGATAGAGTTAGCAACCTTCTCAACAGCTTCTTCGTTGTTCCTCGGATTGTTCTCATACGGTGTAATGTCTGTCAAGGCCATTATTGTAATTTTGCTTCTTAAATCCATGATAATTCCTCCTTAAATTTATGCATAAAAAAAGAGCAATGCCGTTGCACTGCTCTAACATGACTATTCTGTTTTTAAAATGCGTTCTGCGCGAGATTTGTCTTGCTTGACGATGCTTATAAACTCTTTTATTATTTTCCATTCATCGTCATAAGCTGATACCCAGCGCGCCGGGCGTGGATTTCTTACAGCATTGGTCGAGCCTTTTGGTCTGCCTGCTCCAGCACGTTTACCGCCCCACTTTTTTTCATCCATCTGTGCCTTGCTTTCTCTTGCCTTTTTTGTTATAATTTTAAATGAAAGGAACGGTGGCAAGTACCGCTCCATTCACTTTTTGTTCTGAGTCTTGCTTATTTATTGAGCAAGGCTCTTGTTTTTTCTTCAAGCTCTTCCAGGGATTTACTCTCTTTAATCATTACAATAAATTTGTAGAGCATTTTTTGTTCTGTTTCTTGTCTAGAAACTTCTGCTTGGTTCATTTCGTCCATTTTGTTCTCCTTTCTGCACTTGCCGCTTATTTGTGGTACTTCCTTACCACACTTATATTATAACATAGTTTGATAAATTTTACAAGTGTTTTTTTCAAGAATAATTAAAAAAGACGGTACTTTTTGTACCGCCTTTCTTTATTTTACTCTAAACTGTAACGCAGGAACTTTTAAGCTATCTCCATAAGCGTCGGTATATTTGCTGTTGATTTCAGCAAATCCTTCAAGAACACAACCTTCTTGCTGGAACAGCCAAGCAGTTCTAATTGCTTCTGTGTAGGTACCTGAAAAAGTAAATCTTTTAATTCCGTTTGCTTTCATACAAACTACTATTTCAGGCACTTGATGGTCCCAAACGATTTCGGAAAGGTTTAAGTTGAGATTGCCATGCTTCCTGGAGATTTGATATTCGCGCCAAATATGAACAGCAAATTCTCCCATATTACCTATTTGACCAAAGGTTTCATTATGAAGCTCTCTTGCTTTTTCTTTTTCTTCATCATTGGTTGCTGCATCAAACGCAGTTATTGCCTGTTGTTCATTTTGATAAGCTTCTTCAAAAATATTTTTCATGTTAACCGACTTCCTTTACTCTTTATTTAGCAGGTACTTTATCTTCCCTATACTTATATTATACTACATTATACTATTTTTGTAAAGAGCTTTCTTTATAGAGCATCGGTTATATTTTATATATTTAAAAAGCCGTCTACATTTGTAGGCGGCTTTTTGAGTACACAACATATTTTTAGGAGAAGGGTTTATCATCCAACTGTTGCATCTTAATTATATCATTCCTTTAATTGCCTTGTAAATGACACCTTACTGACATGATTTTAAAAGGTGCTCTATTTGTATCCTGGCGAACTCTGCATCTTCGGCTGTGTAGACTTTTTCGCAGTAACCATTGCAGGAAGGCTTTGCCTGGTCTTTCTTGTAGCTAAAAATAACATCCTGGTATACAACTAGCTGTCGCACTTGCTCATAAGCTCCAATGCTTATGACATACTCCCAAAACGCTCTTAAGCTATCTTCACCTTTGCTATAAGCTGCTATATACTCATTTAGCAGCTCGTTTAAAGGCTTATCCATTTTTAGCTCTGCACTTTCTTATTTTAAGAGCATTGCTGGAAGGATTTTCGCCAAGATACACGCCTTTGGTGTACGGCAGATATGCTGAAACAGTGCTCTTGCTTACACGTAATTTCTCAGCTATGTTCTCCACGCTGTACCCTTGCTCATGCAAATCATTGACCTGTATGGACATATCGCTTTCGTATGCTCCGGCATCAATGAGAACCTTTCTGACTTTTTGCTCCGAAATGCGGAACAACGCAGCTACTTTTTTTATGCTGCCTTCGGCATTGTAAGACTTGATAATATCTTCCGGCTTCAAAAGATCACGCCCTTTCGATTTGCTTATCTATATTATAGAACGTAAATTAAGATATATTCTTCGCCGTCTACCATTACGCTACGTGCGCCAAGCTCTTTTTTTGCGTCCTCTGCGGAAATCAGCTCGCCTTCGCCGTCACGTAGGTCATTGTCTTTGACGTACTGTTTCCAGCAGCTAGACTTGATTGCTTCGCTGCCGTTCTTGATATGACGCTCCGCTTCTGCTTTGGTGCAATTATCGGCCATAAACGCCTCAACAGCGTCCAGGTGGTCGCATTCAGCCTGATCTTTGTAGCTCAGGCAGTCAGGTTCAAATGTGCATTCTTTAACATCATCTGCATAAGCCCAGTTATCTTTAATATCAGCGATTGCTTCCTGTCCGGTTTCAGCTTTGACAAATTCGGTGCCCTCATAAGTACCGTCTGCGCCTTTTACGATAAATTTATACCAGTATTTCATTTTGGTGTCCTCCTTATAACTCATCTTCATTCCAGGTTAACAATCTTATTAGCTTTCTGTTGTTGCATATACGCCTGTAATTCTTTGGCAAAGTCCGCGTGTTCCTTGATATAGGCTTTGACTATCTCATAGCACTCTGCGTAGTGCTTTCCTTCCTTGTTCTTGTTATTGGTAGCAATCTTAATAGCTGCGTTAAACAGTGTAGCACCGCCCTCATTTTTAGCATCTATAAAATCTGCCAACGCTTCCGGAACTAACACCGTAATAGTTTTTTCTTGCTTATCGTAAGAATCGTTTAAAACGTCGCAGAAACTGTAATCAGTCTTATATGCCCTGTAGGACATTGTTATATGTTTGCAGCCAATTTCTGCTTCTATAGCACGGCGCTCTTTGTAACACTCGGAGCATATGCCATATTCTTCAAAATAACGAATTTTACGTTCACGCTCAATACCTTTACCGTACAGCTGTACCGTTCCGGTGTGACCGCATGAAAAAGTTACTTCGTACTTCATTTGCTCGCCCTCTTTCCATAGCAGTACAAATTCCACGCTTGGTCATCTTGTTTCCACAAGTCTACTAATGCTTGACGTTCAGCACGAATTTCTGCGTCGATTTTTCTCTCATATTCGATTGGGTTAACGCCTTCAGGAATGTACTGTAAAGCTTCGCTGAAGGAAAACTCCTTAATATTGCCAACGCCTTCACGATGGATGTCAGCAGCTTTCTGAGCACAGTCACCGCACAGGAAGTTGTGCGAGTTTACACCGAAGTAATGCTTGCCACAATACTGACAAACCTTTTCTGTGCCTGATGCTTCTGCAATTAAGGAGCGAATTTGTTTAAACAGCTCCTTACGAGTCATTTTTTTATTGAAGCGGAAAATTCTTTGCTCGCCGCCGATTTTTACAACGCACGCTTGACGATGTGCACGCCAGGTGAATTCAACTTGACCTATCTTCATGATTTGCGCCCTCCTTAATTCATGCGGCTGAGAATTTCAGCTTTGATTGCTTCTTCATACTGACCGGATTTGCCCAGGCAAGCTTCAAGGTGCTGCGTATTATACATCACCATTTTCTCATATTCTCTTACCAACTCTTCGTTGGTCATGGTTTTTAATGCGGAGATTTTCTTTTCTAACATTTTTTTGACTTCCTTTCTTGTAAGTTCTTATATCTTCCTTACAATTATATTATACTATATTTCTCCGCTTTTGTAAAGAGTTTTCTTTATAGAATGTTAGTTTTCTTCTAAATCTTCTTTGGTTACTTCATACTCAATACTGCCGTCACGCTTGCGCAGAACTACCTCAAAGTCACAGGCAGTTGCAAGCTCCAGCAGAAGCTTAAGTGATTTGCATTTTTTTACCTTGTAGTTAAGCGACATTGGCGTAATGCCCATTTCCCTAGCTAGTGTAGCCTGGGTTTTTCCTGTAGAAGCGATCAAGACTTTAATTTTGTTTTCTATTAACATAGTAGCACCACCTTAATTAATATATCTCTTATCATTATACAGCGTTCTCTTTACATAATCAACATAATCTTTTATAAAAATATTGCCTGCGAGATTTCCCGCAGGCTGTTTGCTAAGATACTTTCTATTGTTCCCCGGCAGGAACTATTTCAAATTCTCCTATATCAAACCACGTGTCAGTTCCGTCTACCAGGAATATTCTGCCGATTTTTTCAAGCTCCTTTATGCTGCATTCCATTGCGCTTTCTTTGTTAAACACCTTATAGCCTCGCCTTTTGAACAAAAACGCTAGTCCGTCAACTAAATCTTCCTTTGAGCTATAATAGGTTATCTCGCACTCTCTACAATACAAGACGTATCTTTCATCGTAGAACTCACCGTTAACATCATTCGTTTGATAAAGCTCGCAGCCAGGCTCTTCGGCAGCATAGTAAAACTTTAAGCCTTTATCTTTTGCTAGTCTTATGAAAAAGTCCATTGCCGGGGTCCATTTTGTGTCTACGGTAAACCGCAAGAAATATTCTTCTTCGTTGGCTTTGGTTACTTCTCCAACATCGTCGAACCACCCTTCATAGTTACTGCCAGGGTAAAGCTCATTACCGTATCTATAAATGCTGCCATCATTTTCATTTAGGTGACGTTCAATATCATCTTGCAGCCTTTGCAGTATTGCCTTATCTCCAACCATTGTAATGTCATTGAAACAGATATTAGCCATTTTTACACCTCCGTATTAACTTTGCAAATCGAACTGAGCTTGCCAGCTCTAGGATTATTCTTTTTAGGGCATTCGTCAATGCGAGCTATCGGAGTGTGCCAGTTCGGCAAGCAGTTACAAACTCCGTATTGATTAGTGAAAAACCTGTCAAAGCTCTCAAATGTTGAATGAGCGTACTGGCAGTTTCGGCAGCCAAATCTTTCAATTTTCGGCTGTTCTTCTCGTACCCAAAGATTAACCAGCGCAGCAGTTTCCTTGAATTTATCAAAAGGTGTCATACTAGCACACCCCCTTTCTGATAATCATATGCCGGAGCACTTCTTCGGTAATATCCATTGCTTTGTGAAGCTCGAGTACACACTTCTTACCTGCACGAAACGTAACCAGGACATAAATGCCATTCTCATAGTCCTGAATTGCATAGGGCATCTTTCTTTCTCCCCAGCGTTCTGTCTTTTCAACTACACCACCATTAGAAGCGATTAAGTCATTGAACTTCAAGATAACATCCTCGACTATTTCCTGCTCCGGGCGCATAACGTACATAATTTCATAAGCATTCATTTTTTTATTTCCTCCTTACATTTGTTCATCTTCCTGAAAACTGTAGTAACTGCCGTCACCTATAATGACATGATCTAAGCAAGGTATTCCTATTATCTTCCCGGCTTCAGCAATGCCCTTGGTTAACTTTATATCGTCAGCACTAGGTGTTGCAATGCCTGAAGGGTGATTATGTGCTACAAAAATTGCAGCTGCATTTTTCATGATAGCATACTTAAAAATCTCTCTAGGATGAACATAGCAGTTTGTCAGCGTTCCTTTCAGTATAGCTCTTGCTTCAATAATCCTGTTTTTGCTGTCTGCTGCAATCACCCAAAATTCTTCATGATTCAGATACCGCAACTTCGGCATCATGAATTCAGCTAAATCATGCGGGTCAAAGCAATGTCTTTTTTCTTCAGCTTTGGTTTCGGTGAAAGCTCTTTTTCCTAACTCTACACCACACAGGAAAACCTTTGCTTCCTGCTCGTCTAATCCATATGCTTTTAACTCGTCGGTATCTTCCAGGCGATATAATTTCTGCGCCGTCAATTCTGAAACCTTATAAGCTTCTTGTCCGAGCAATACTTCGCATAACTCTCTATAACTTTTATCTGCTACTTTACACATAACTTTCACTCCAATCTTTTTTCCAGCGCACACCTTTCGGTGTACGCTGGTTCTTCTATTTATAATGATTTGTAGGGATAGCAGCTTGCTGGCATCAGAAGCTTTTCACGCAGTGCGTCGATTCTCTTTTGGCGGCGTTTAGTATTTGCCATGATTTCATGGAATTCATCTCCGGCAAGAGGGAGCGTTTCCAACATCAGTACATACTTTATAAGTTGTCTTGTTCTCACATTAATCACATCCAATCTTCACAATTCTTAAGATATTCTTTCTTTGCTTCAAGTAAAGCTTTTTTTATAACCGGATCAGAGTTAACTTGCTCATAAGTTAAAAGCAAAGCATCCAGCGTATCATCAAGCTCATAAGTTATACAAAACTCATGGTTAGCAAGTTCATAATGAAAAGCTGATTTCAAGAAGTCGAAATCTTTCATGTGCTCTTTCTTTTCGATGTTCAGGCGTTTTACTAATTCATTATGAGCCTTTGCCTGGGCACGAAGGATATATCCTCCAAAGCCGATTTGATAAACCTCGTCGGTAGCATCCGGAGCTAAACCAAATCTTTTCATGCCTTCATTGAACTGTTCTTCAGTAAAAGCAAAGAACATTTTATCTTTGGTAAAGCTTTCATATTCCTTTTGCTGTTCGTTGATTAAGGTTGAGTAATTTTTGTATTTCAACATTATGTATCCCTCCTAAAATGTCATAAATTTCATCATTGGTTTTTGAACCTTAAATTCCATATCTCCGATATGGTTATTAATTCTTGCCAGACACTTTACAACAATGTTTGCTTCACTCTCGCTGAACGGCATGAGTTCGCCTTCTTCGTTGGTATAGCACAGCAGCACGTTACCACACAGGCATTGGTCATGTAATCTGCCGTAACCGTAAATAACACTTGCCAGCTCATTGGCTACCGGATTTTCGTTTTTCAGAAGAAATTCTTCATCGAACACCAGGGTGACTGCCGGGATAATTCCAAGCTCGCCGTCAAATTCTACCAGTTGAAGCGGCATATCCTTAATATCGACAAGCTCGCATTCGCAAAGCTTGTACATAGATTCCAGGGAAATAGTTGGGAATACCTCCATCATTGGTACTTTCTCCACAGAATTGGTTTTGCCATTGGCATCAACTACAGTTTTTAATAAGATTGCATAGTTCATATAATCGACTTCCTTTCTAAAGCTATTGGCAAGGACTTTGAACCTTCTGCCCGGTAGCTTTACAGGAGCTTAAGCTCCTGTCATCAGCTTTTATTGCTTACTCGGCTCAACAATATTCATTATGTAGCATCTTCCCTGTACCAAAAACCAACCCTTTTCCATTTTTTGAGTTACCTGATACAGATTTTCGTAACCATTTATTTTAAACATAAGGTATATACATACATTATGTTCCGTGTAGGATTCGAGTAAAACTATTTGTTTTAGTTTTGGCGCAAATCCGCAATACTCTTGTAATGCCTCTTGTGCAAATTTTTTCAGTTCCTGTTTTTTCATTTTTTTAATCCTCCTTTTCAAAACCATTTTCATCAAGAATTACGATGCGTTCAATCCACATTGTTTCATTTGCATGTCCCAAGTACAGGACTGCTTGTTCGTCGATGCCGTCAGCAGCAACAGTAACATATTCTTCATTGCTTTCGGCTACATACAAGCCTGTGCTTTCAACAGCTTCTTCCATTTCATTTTTTCTTGTCCAAAACTCACTAACTAATTCATTTACCTTTTCTTCTAACATTCTAACCGACTTCCCTCACTCTTTATTTTGTAGGTTTCTTATCTTCCCTACACTTATATTATACTATAAAACTCACCTTTTATAAAGAAAACTCTTTACAAAAGGTGAGTTTTTCTTATTGTTTTTCAATATTTTTTTCTTCAGCAAGGCGAGCTGCCCTTCTGCGCTTTTTATCTTCCAGCAGGTTTACGCCATCTACGCCAAACAGTAAAGCGGTTAGCTGCTCGACAGCATCGTTTGTATCACGCCATATCTGCCTTTCGCTTACTGACCATTTTTGCGCAAGGCTTGCGACTATATCAGTGACATACGCTTCCGGCGGACAAGGTTTAAGGAACAGCACGTCAAGCACATCTGCCCGGCGCAAATCTTCCTGCTTGCCGCTGTTATACCTGGTTTGCTTGTAAAGTGCTATCATGTCATCCATGTAGTTTATCAGCACTTTTGTTCGCATGGTTGAGCTTATAATGCTTTCAAGCTTTAGCTCATTAGCTCCCATGCTTTTCAGGTTTTGGAACGAATCAAGAATCTCGATAGCCGAAATCTGTTCATCGTCAATGTTGACAATCTCGCTAGTCTTTAACGCAGCGTGTTCCTGAAGGCTTCTGTAATTCTTTAACAGTAAGCGCACGTTATACAGTCGCTTGTCGAAATCCCTCCGCTGTGCTTCTTTGCTGTACAAATCATCACACAGCTTTTTAGAGGTTTTCTTGGCGGTCTGCTCTGCCACACGTTCGATAAGTTCTTCGAAATACGCCAGCGGAACGGTTATTGTGCTTTGATTTTCATTTACAGTCATGTCTTCCATGCGCTTACTCCCTTCTTTTATTTAAGTTCTTCAATAAGGCGGTCAAGATACCACCTTGCTTTTAGGCAATCTTCTACGCCGTTTTTTCTTCATAACGCCATAAATATTTGATGATGTTGGCAACGCAAACAGCTTCAATGCCTGTTTTGCCCACGGTAGCAGCCTTTAAGGCATCTATACATTCGATACCGCCTTGCGTATAGTGTTTTGGATGATTTACGTTATCCTTAGGCAACGGCATTGTAAAGCCATCTTTTGAATTCTTTGGTGCTTCTTTGACAATAACGTATTTATCATCTATTAATCCGATAAAACTAAATAGAGATTTAAACGCACTCATTATTTATGCTCCTTTATCCATTTTTTGTGTCTGGCAACTGCTCCAGCTGTAGGTGAAAGCGTTTCAAGATACATAGCTTTCAGTATTTTACACTGCTGGATTTTCCATTCGCTAAAAGCATTACAAGTAGCGTGGCAGCCTATTTTTCTTTCTGTGCATCCTCTGCATGGTGTTTTTATGTAGCACCTCTAAAATAATTCTTGTTGGTTGCTTATATCATTCGGTGTTTTAGTGGTAATGCCGGGATATGATCCTGCGAACTTTTTTATCCGGTAATCGTAATACTTTCCGTCGGCAGCCATATAGTTTGCGTCAACTTCCTCAGGTGTCGGCATATAATATTGCGCTGGTAAAGGAATATCAGTGCACAGCTCTTTAAGTCTGCTTTTTCCGTAAATTATATGATTCCTTATTAAATTCATGTTTTCGCCGTCAGGATAAAACGGGTCTTGGCATCCATAGGTCCGGATATGTTCCCACCGCAAAAAACTGTCTATAAGCATAGCTGTTTCTTCTTTGATTTGTTCTTCAATGCTTTTTTCTTTTTTCGGCATTTTATACACTCCCTACATTTCTTCTGCTTCCGGGTCATACAGCTCAAGAAATTCTGAAAAATCTCCCTCAGTAGCTATCTTTATAGCTTCTTCAGGCGAAGAAGCTAACACTCTGTCGTGAAAATCAACCTCGCCCGAAAACAAACTGCGCCAGCTAATAAGATAAAGCTTAGCGTCCTGTTGAGCCATAACCGCCACCACGAACAGCACTTGTTTTATCGTCTGATGTTACGCAGTACCGCATGAAGATTCCTTGTGCACAGCGTTCGCCTTCTCTTATGATGATTGTTTCGCTGCCGTTGTTTCTGAATTTAACGCCTATATTGCCGTCATTGTCCTGATTGTTGGCATAATCGCTATCAATAATGCCAACGCTGTTGACTAGCGACAAATTGAATTTAACGGCAAGACTGCTGCGGATGAACAGCATCAGAACCATATCGCCAGGCATAATAGCTTTGATGTTCAGCGGAATAAGTACGCTTTCGCCGCCAGCTGGAATAAAAATATCTTTCGGTGCGTAAAAGTCATAGCCAGCAGAAAACTGTGTGCTACGTTGCGGAAGCTTCGTGTTCGCTGGTGCGTCAATAGTCGGCAAAAACTTAATCATCTTAAAAACCTCCTAAAATATCTCTCCAAATTATAACCAGGATTCCAATAGTGCCTATAATAGCAAAAATTTCCATACAAATACTTGCAACAAGATGTAAATATTTCAAATTACCACTCCCTGTTTAACATCCATAAAGCTACACACATAACAGCTACATCAAGCAGTGTGCAACTGACAATATCAATTAAGCATATTTCCATTGGTTGTACCCTCTGCTAACTTTGCTCTTTGTGCCTTTACCGCATCAAGCAGCGGCTTTTGAAAACGGCAATCATCGTCTAAAGCGATTCTTCCGGTTTCCTCTAGTTTGTATTGCATATACTCAAAATTGCTTTCAAGCGAAATTTGCATTTGCTGTAACATCCAATCCGGGAATTTTTCCATATTGGCGGTAAGCTCGTTTTCAATTTCTGCTAACGCCTGTGTACCTAAACGATTTACTGCATATCTGAATGCAAACAGCAAGACAAGTAATTTTTCACGTTTCATTTTTTTGCTCCTTATTGTAATAAACTAATTTTGCCGCTTCTGTCATCATGCTCATTAATTCTTGCATAGCCATTTCTTCGCCATATTTGCCACGCACGCCTAATGCTGCCTGCGCCATCGTACCAATGATCAAGCTTTTAAGGATAATATAATTGCCTGATACGCAAACAGCATCATCGTTATTGCTGTCATTATAGGCAATAACAAAAGATGCTCCGCATTCTTGTAGAAGCTCTTTCGCCTGTTCGGCTTTCTTGTAATCAATCATCATTTTTCAACCTTTCTTACCCAAACGCCATAAGCCAACTTCTCTAAGTCTATTTTCTCCCGGCAATGCGGACAAATCGGCATCATGTCATTCTTTCGTCCCATATGTTCCTGTAGTGTCTTTAACACACGCTTATAAGGTCTAAACTTCGTGCCAATCTCGTAGCATCTTAATGTCTGTTTCCTAGCTCTGTCATAGTCCTTTGCTATTGCTTGCCAATCATTACACATTAGCTCCAGCACAACGATAGGCTCAACCATGTTGCCACAGTGATTACAGAAGCAGATTTTTGTATCCGGGTCAACAGTAAAGCTGATAGGCTTTTTGCTACCACCATAGATATTAGTTTCTTTGTAGCAATGGCAAGTAGTTCTGCCCTGTTCACGCTTAATCGGTGAGAATTTTAATATTTTCATCGTTCCTGCTCCAATTTACATATCTCCACGTGTTTTAGCATTAAACATAGCTCTCAAACGTGCTTCTGGGTCGCTTATAGCCTTTGCTACAGCTTCTATAGCTTCTATAGTTTTTATTTTTTTCATTTTTACCTCCTTATAAAA